>Ga0180007_10002127_pt1 | contig 24341 bp, 27 predicted proteins | sample MM_PC_MetaG_FD_121122 | JGI IMG/M metagenome (GOLD analysis project Ga0180007, IMG submission 121122) | Groundwater microbial communities from the Aspo Hard Rock Laboratory (HRL) deep subsurface site, Sweden - MM_PC_MetaG | ecosystem: Environmental > Aquatic > Deep subsurface > Groundwater... | reverse complement strand
TTCAATACTGTTTCGGGAATAATCCCGGACTGCCAAGCTCCAAGAAGGAGCTGGAGAGGAGGTGAAATTAATGGCCGCGAGGAGGCAACGAAAACTTGCATCAAAACGCTGGTGGACCCAATTGGGCGCCAGCGTTAGTTTATTTAAAGTGTAAGACCGCCTTCCCAGTGTTGGGAGAGGCGGTCGGGTTGGAGGAAGAATCTTCATTTCGATTTATCCTCCGCTTATCATACTGGCGTAGAGACGCAGCTCTATCAGTATAAATAAGATAAAAATCATTAGATAGGGTGCCCAAGGCACCGTTTTAGTTTGCTGGCATTTATATGGCCAGCATAATGAGTAAAGGAATAAGCCCGGGCTTACTACAAAAAAAAGAACAGCCTGGAGCGAGTTTAGGATCATATCGCAACCCCTTCTCTAATTAGTTGATCGGTTAATTTATTTATACTCCCAAAGCAGTCTTTTGTAAAATTGTAAAATCTTTGTTTTAAATTGAGAGTTTTTGTATAATAAGAGCAATGAAAACAAAAATATTAAAAATTAGTTTATTTGCATTGACCTTGGCGACGGCTTTGGGCGGCTGGTCTTCAATAGCTGTAGAAAATTCTAGCGTGATTAATGAATGGACTAGGTCTTTTGTTTGGTTTTCGGCTTTTTTTATTTTTTTGACTCTTTTTATAACTATTCAAAAAAAAGTTTGGTTGAATTTTTTACTCACTCTATTGGCTTTTGGAGCCAGTCTTTTTTGGGCCTTATCCTTACTTCATCTAGGGTTTATCATTCTAAGCATTTTAATTTCTTTGGCAGGGTTGTATTTAGTTAGAAGAGATTTGAATTTAAGTCTTCAAATTGATTTGGTAAAATCATTCAAGTTTGGAAAATCTTTTTTGGTGCTGTCTATTGTTTTGGTGGTGGCTAGTCAATACTTTTTTAAATTAGACAGAACAGACGGAGAGGATTTGATAAAAAATTTTCAAGTGCAAAACATTTTGGGAGAAAGTTTTTCGCAAAAGATTATTAACTTTATTCTTCCCAGTGTGCAAAACCTTGAAGCCGATTCCACGGTGGATGAAGCTATTTTAAAAAACTATGAAGAGCAAAAAGAACAATTATTAGGAGAGGACACAACAGGAATTTCCCAAGCTCAAAAGCAAGTACTGGACGATTTTCAAAAAGAAAAGTTTCTGATGGCGGGGCGAAAGCAGATTAGTGATTTGGTGGGGCGAGAGGTGAGTGGGAAAGAAAAAATGGGCGAAGTTATGGCAGAAATTGTCAATTTAAAAATTAATCAAGTGATTGCTCCGAGTATCTCACAAAATAACAGTCAACTGGTTCCAGGATTTCTTTCCGCTCTTTTGTTTTTGACTATTTGGCCTCTAGGATCAATTGTGGCTATTTTTCTTCTCCTGATTGCCAGCTTTCTGTTTTGGTTTTTGAAAAAGATTAATTTAATTATCATCACGAAAGTTCAAGTGGAGCAAGAGGTGATTGGTTAGGAAAAATAGTTTCAAATTAAATTAGCACTCAAAGGTTGGGATTGCTAATTTTTTTATTTGGTGCTAGAATAGTTTTGTTAGAATTTAATGACTGGATTCCCGATCACCTGCCCGACAGTGACAGCTTTTGGCAGGCGGGGGTCGGGAATGACATCAAAAACAATAAAAGTATTATGGCCGATCATTACGAAACATTAGGCGTCTCCAAGGGAGCCACGGATGAAGAAATCAAAAAAGCTTATCGAAAATTAGCTCATAAATATCATCCAGATAAACAAGGAGGCGACGAAAAAAAATTTAAGGAAATTAACGAAGCCTATCAGGTCTTGTCTGATAAAACTAAAAGAAGCCAATATGACCAATTTGGTCAAACTTTTCAAGGCGGTGGGCCAGGAGGAGGTTTTTCCGGCCAAGATTTTTCTGGTTTCGATTTTTCTGGGTTTTCTCAAGGTCAAGGCGGTTTTTCTGATTTTTCTGATATTTTTTCTGATATCTTTGGCGGAGGCGGAGGGTTTTCTTCGCAAAGTCAAAGAAAAAGAGGAGCCGATATTCAAGTAGACACGGAAATTGATTTTTTTGAAATGGCCAAAGGAGCTAAACGCGATATTAAGTTATACAAAGCAGTAGCTTGTTCTCATTGCAAAGGAACGGGTGGAGAACCGGGCTCTGGAGAAAAAACTTGTCCCACTTGTCAGGGATCGGGCAAGATTCAAAAAACTTCGCGAAGTTTCTTGGGCATGTTTTCTCAGGTGGTGGTTTGCCCAGAATGTCAGGGAGAAGGCAAGGTGTATGAGAAAAAATGTCGAGAATGTGGAGGAGACGGACGAAAAAAAGAAGAGCAGACCATCACCATTGATATTCCGGCTGGGATTTCCAATGGACAAAGTATTTCTGTTCGAGGAGCAGGAGAAGCCGGTGGCAAGGGAGCTCAAGCCGGAGACCTTTATATAGAAGTGCATGTCAAAAACCATCCTAAGTTTGAAAGAAAAAATCTGGATATTTTGAGCGAAGAAAAAATCCCTTTTTCTTTGGCCGTGCTTGGTGGCAAAACGGAAGTGGAAACTTTATGGGGAGATTTGGTTCTCAAAATTCCCGCTGGCACTCAATCAGGAGAAATTTTCAGAATAAAAAACAAGGGACTGGCTGATATCTATGGACGAAAAACCGGACATCATTTAGTGAAAGTTCGAGTGGCGGTGCCAAAGAATCTTAGTCGAGAGCAAAAAAATATTGTTGAAGAATTAAAAAAGGCAGAATTATAGTTGGGAATTTTTAAATTTTAGATTATAATATTAGTGAGCTAAAAAATAAAAATATAAAATAAAAAACAAATGAATTCTCTAGCTTTGTTTTCCAAAACCGGCATCTCAAGTGGAGTTTCTCAAGATGTCATTTTGATTTTTTTAATCATCTTTTTCGGTTTTCTTTTAGGGATGTTGATTGGTCGCCATCGCTTGATTTCGGTTCTGATAAATATTTATGTAAGTTTGGCTATTGTCAAGGTTTTCCCAATTGATTTTTTCCCAGAAGGAGAAAGTCGAGCGGTTATTTTTTTGCTTTTAGTGGCCGGACTAACTGTTTTTGGCAAAAAATTGTTTGACATCTATATTTCAGGATCAGGAACGGGTTTTCTGTGGCGAGTATTTGTGATGAGTTTTCTTGAAGTTGTTCTTTTGGTGAGTATCCTTCTTTCTTTCTTGCCAAAAAGTGTGGCTTTAGAATGGGTTTCTGAAAATGCCTATCAATATCTGGTAGCTGATTGGTGGAGCCTGATTTGGATGATCGCCCCTATGGTTCTTCTCTTGGTGATTCATAGAAGAATTCATCGTTAGGAAATTTTTGTTTAACCTATTGACGAAAAGCTTCTTTTTATTTAGACTAGGGAAGTTGTTTTTTATGTCTTACTTTTCTTTTATTATGCGCTCATAGCTCAGTTGGTAGAGCAGTTGCCTTTTAAGCAAACGGTCCCAGGTTCGAGTCCTGGTGGGCGCACCAAAAAACTGTACCTCAAAATTAAATAAATAGGAGGGCATTGATTATGTCAAAAAAACAGAAGGAAGAAACCAAAATTTGCAATATTTGTGGAAGAAAAATAATGACAAGAAAAGGGAAAAAGTGGCATTGTTCCGTTTGTGGAATAACGACAAAAAATAAGAAATAGGCAGGCTTTTTGAAGTAATAATAACAATTGAGGTACAGTTTTGGGCGGTTTCCATCGGGGAGCCGCCTTTTTATATTGACTAGATTTTTTTCGTTTTTAGTGTTAAAATTACTTCATGAAAAAAATCACTTTGTTTTTTGGTCTTGTTTTATTGCTAGTCTTTTTTTCAGGTTGTTCGTCGAATACGACCACAACAAATGAAGAAAATACTGTGCTTGAACCTAGTAGTATTTATCGCTCAGAAGACGGAGGAATGACTTGGGTTTCTCAGTTAGACCCGACACTTGATTTGCCTGGCATGAGCGTTTTGTCTTTGGCGGTCAATCCTTTTAACAGCGACTTAGCCTTTTTTGGTCTGGAAACAGGAGGCATTCTTAAAACCGAAGATGGCGGAGCCTCTTGGCAAAAACTGAGTAATTTTAAGGCAGAAAAAGTTTATGGTTTGGCCCTTGACCCAACCGATCCGCGAATCATTTATGCTAGTGGAGTTTGGCAAAAAAGAGGCAAAATTTATAAAAGTCTGAATAGCGGAGACAGTTGGAAAGAGCTCTACACTGAAGCGGCCGAAGGTCCATTAGTGATTTCTTTGGCTATTGATAAAAATAATCCCTTGATTATTTATGCCACTAATTCTGAAAATGGAGTTTTGCAAAGCATCAATGGCGGAACGACTTGGAAAAATATTTTCCGACCTAGTGTGCCAATTACCAATATTATTATTGCTCAAAATGATTCGAAGAAAATTTATCTTTTAGGAGAGAACAAAATTTTTCGAAGTTTGGATGGCGGAAAAAGTTTTCTCGACATAACCAAGAAATTAGCTGATTCTCTCAAGATCGGTCTGGGCAGTTTTTATGCTGGAACCACTGATTCTTTGGGAGTTTTGTATATTGGAGGGGAAAATGGAATTTTGAAAAGTATTAATCAGGGAGAAACTTGGGAAAAAATAGAAACTTTAAATGACTCTAATAATTTTCCGGTGAGAGCTTTGGCAGTGAGTCCGGCGAACGATATGCACTTGCTTTATGGAGCGGCGATGGCAGTCTATCGCTCAGAAGATGGAGGAGCGACTTGGTCATCTTTTCAAATAGATTCAGATAGCATTGCTAGAGCTTTGCAATTTAATTTAGAAAATCCAGACATAGCCTATTTCGCCTTGTTTGAAAAATAATTTTTTTAAAATTCAATAAAAATATGTATCAAGAAATTATTCAAGAAAAAAAAGAAGCTTTTGAAAAAACAGTGGAACACTTCAAGGAAGAGCTGGGACAACTGAGAACGGGTCGGGCTTCGACCAGCTTGGTGGAAAATTTGATGGTGGATTATTATGGAACTAAATCTCCCTTGAAGCAGGTGGCGAGCATTAGCATTCCTGAGCCAAGACAAATCGTGGTTTCTCCTTGGGATAAAGGAACTTTGGTGAATATTGAAGCAGCGGTTAGAGAATCTCAATTGAATCTCAACCCGGTTAATGATGGACAGGTTCTTCGCATCACCATCCCGCCACTTAACGAAGAAAGAAGAAAAGAGTTGGTGAAAATTTTAAATCAAAAAGCGGAAGATGCTCGAGTGGCTGTTCGAAGGATTAGAGAAGAATTGTGGGATAAAATGCAGGAAATGGAAAAGAAAGGAGAGATGAGTGAAGATGATAAATTTTCTGGCAAAGACTCTTTACAGGAGAAGATTGACGAATACAATAAAAAAATTGAAGAAGTAAGAGCTAAAAAAGAAGAAGAAATAATGACCGTCTAAATTTAAAAAATACAGTATGCTTTTAACGATAATTGTCTTTTTAATAATTTTAGGAGTTTTGATTTTTGCCCACGAGCTGGGTCATTTTGTGACGGCCAGAAGAAGTGGAGTACGAGCAGAAGAATTTGGTTTTGGTTTTCCGCCTAGAGTCTTTGGCTTTTATAAAAAGGCTGGAAAGTGGAATTTTGTTTGGGGAAAAAAACCGGTTGAAGCGGATGATACAGTCTATTCTTTGAATCTCATTCCTTTAGGAGGCTTTGTGAAAATTAAAGGAGAAGATGGAGGTCATATTGAAGAGCAAGATAGCTTCCCTTCTAAAAAATGGTTCACTCGAATTAAAATTTTGGCGGCCGGAGTGATTATGAATTTTCTTTTAGCTTGGTTATTGATTTGGATAGTGATGATGCTGGGAATTCCTGAGAGTGTTGATAATAGTCAAAATAAATATCCTGATTCCAAGATTCAAATAGCCGAAGTGGTGTCTGGAACGCCAGCTGAAGTGGCAGGCATTCAGATTGGAGATCAAATTTTGAAACAGCAAACTATCGCTGGAGAAGAAGTGTTGTTTACTAATGTAGAAAAATTTCAACAATTTGTAGAAGGACATAAAAGTCAAGAATTTGAGCTGACTCTCAAGCGAGGGTCGGAAGTGGTGCAGGTTTCAGTTTCTCCTAGAACAGAATTTCCAGATGATCAAGGAGCTCTTGGTGTGTCTTTGGTGGAAACCTCTCTTTTCCGATATTCATTTTTCAGAGGACTTTGGGAAAGCTTACTAACGGTTTTTAGTTTGATTGGCGCAATGCTCGCGGGTATTTATATGATTATTAAGCAACTTCTTCTGGGAGGCTCTGTCGGCGTGGAGGTCACTGGACCAGTTGGTATTGCGGTCATGACTAAACAGGTCACTCAACTAGGACTAGTTTATATTTTGCAGTTTGCCGCTATTCTTAGTATTAATCTGGGAATTATTAATGCGCTTCCTATTCCGGCTTTGGACGGAGGAAGAATTTTATTTATTTTGATTGAGCGTTTCAAGGGAAGCCCCATTAGTCAAAAAACGGAACAAATTTTTCATACAGTTGGCTTCATGCTTTTGATCGGTCTTATGATTTTGGTGACCTTTCGAGACGTTTGGAAAATTTTTAGTTAGAAAATAAAAATAAATTTTGACATCCTCGGATGTTTTGCCTTATGATAAACTCGCCTATAAAGTGAGCGTTTAATTTTATTATGTTTAAAAAACTAGTTAGAAAGTGGAAAAATCTAGTCGGGCGATTATTTGGCTCTATTAGCAAAGATATCGGAATTGACCTGGGAACAGCCAACACGCTGGTTTATTTGAAGGGCAAGGGTATTGTTATTAATGAACCATCAGTAGTGGCAATTAACAAGAAAACCAATCAGGTGCTAGCTATTGGCAAGGAAGCTAAGAAAATGGTGGGAAAAACTCCGGGAAATATTGTGGCTAGTCGTCCTTTAGTCGATGGAGTGGTGAGCGACTTTGAAGTGACTGAACAAATGTTGCGCTATTTCATCGAAAAAGTGCATAAAGGAAAATGGAGTTTTTTGGCTCGACCAAGAGTTTTAATTGGCATTCCTTCTGAAGTGACTGAGGTGGAAAAAAGAGCGGTGATTGATGCAGCTATGAATGCCGGAGCGCGCGAAGCCTATTTGATTGACGAACCAATGGCAGCAGCTATTGGAGCTCGTCTTCCAGTTCAAGATGCAGCTGGGAATATGGTAGTGGATATTGGTGGCGGAACAACTGATATTGCCATTATTTCCTTGGGAGGCATTGTCGTTTCTCGAAACTTGCGAGTGGCGGGAGACGAAATGAACGAAGATGTTATTCGTTATTGTCGAGATGAATTTAATTTATTAATTGGAGAAAAAACTGCTGAGGAAGTGAAGATTACTATTGGTAGTGCCTATCCTCAAAAAGAAATATCCAAGATTTCAGTGAGAGGAAGGGATCTGGTGACAGGACTGCCTAAGGAAATAACTTTGGACAATGAACAAGTTCGAGAAGCACTTTCTCGCTCAATTAGAATCATTATTAATAATATTAAAACAGCCATTGAAGAAACTCCGCCGGAACTTCTTTCGGATATTATGCAAAAAGGAATTATTCTAGCTGGAGGAGGAAGTCTTGTTCGCGGTTTGGATAAGTTGGTGGCCAATGAGGCTGAGATGCCGGTTCGGATGATGGAAGATCCTTTAACGGCAGTGGTACGAGGAACTGGTTTGGTTTTGGAAGACATTGAATCGCTGCAAGAAGTGCTAGTCGAAAATCAATATGAAAAGCCCTTCAAATAAAAAATATGAAATCTTTTAAGAACTCTCGTCGTTATTTATTTTTTTTTATCATAATTGGAATTTTGATTTTGCTCATTTGGAATCCCGTTGGTTTTTCAACTGGGGCAAGGTCAGTTCTTTTTAAGATTTCTTATCCTTTTCAAAAATCTTTCTATTTTTTAGGAAGTAATCTTAAAAGATTCAAAGAAACCCTTAATTCTATCTCTTCTTTATCTCAAGAAAATGAAGCTTTATTAAAAGAAAACAGCAAGCTGAACAGGAATTTGGCTTTACTTCAAAGTGTACAAAAAGAAAATGAAGAATTGAGAAAACAATTGGATTTGGCACCCTGGAAAAAATTTGATTTGGCGGCAGCCTTGGTAATCGGAAGAAGCTCAATGGGGTCGGGCAATTGGATTTTAATTGACAAAGGATCACAGGACGGACTAACGAAAGGGATGCCAGTGATTGTTTATGAGGGAATATTGGTGGGAAAAATTAATGAAGTTTATGCTGATAGTGCTCAGGTGAGACTTATTTCTGATTCAGATAGTGTGATTAATGTAAAAGATGTAGCAACAGGAGCTCGAGGATTGGTTCGAGGAGAACATGGATTGGGTATTTTTTTGGATATGGTAGAACAAAGAGAGTCTATCAATCAAGGAGATTTTTTAGTTACTTCGGGTCTGGGAGAAAATTTACCTGATAATTTATTGATAGGAAAAATTCAAGATATGGTTAATTCTTCAGGCAATCTTTTTCAACAAGCTATTGTTTCTCCTCAAGTAAAATATTCCGATCTAAGCTCAGTTTTAATTATAAAAGGTCAATTATGAGAAAAAATCTTTCAATTTGGATCATGATTATCCTTTTGATTCTTTTTTTGCAATCTTTTTGGACAACTCTTTTTCCAGAAATCTTTCTGGGTAATTTATTGCTAGTTTTTTTACTTACGCTTTTCTCTTTTTTAAAACAAGAATGGTCAGTTTCTTGGAAAATACTTTTAGTGGCAGGACTATTGAGCGATTTATTTTTTATTTATCCCTTGGGACTTAGTGCTTTAATTTTTCTAGTCCTGGGATTTATTTTTTATTATTTAAAAGAAAAATTTTTAACTTTTGATGGCGAAAATTTTTTTTATACTCTCATGCTTTTGGTTGTATCCGTTACCGCCGCTAGTCAACTGCTTTTAGGGTTAATCTTTTTTATAGGTGATTTTTTTCAAATGGAGGCATTTCAAACTAGTAAAAATTCAATTATCTTTTCTAATTTCTTTTCTAATTTATTAGGTAGCTGGGTAATTTTTATTTTCAGCTATTATTTTATAAAAAAATTGAGACCCTTTCTTGAAACTAATTCTTCGACTCTAATTATAAGAAGATGAAAATTTTTAAATCATATAGAAACAAGGCTAATTATGGTTGCGAAATTGAAGACTCCATCATGACTACCACGGAAAAAGAGAAAGCTTTGATTGAAATGCCTACCCGGCGTCAGGGCTTGAATTGGCTTTGGCTTGGAATTTGTTTGGTGATGATTCTTTTGGGAGCGAGAGTTTTTTATTTAGATTATATTAAGCGAGATTATTTCTCGGGACTTTCTCAAGGAAACAGAATTAGAAATATTGTAATTAAGGCTCCTCGAGGAAATATTTTTGATCGTTATGGAAAAATTTTGGCCAAAAATGTGCCTAGCATCGACGTGGTGCTGGTCCCGAGTGATCTGCCGGAAGAAGGAGAAGAACGAAAAAGAATTATTAAGGAGCTGAGTCGAACTTTGCAAATGGAAGAAGGAAACCTCAGCCTATTATTAGAAGAGCAAGACTCTAGTTCGTCCAAAGTATTTTTAGTTAAAGAAAATATTGCCCAAGATCAGTCTTTGATTCTTGGGGAAAAGTTAAATGATTTGCCAGGAATTTATTTGGAAAAATCGGCCATCAGAAGCTATGAAGATGGTTACATTTTTTCTCATCTGATTGGTTATGACGGCAAAGTGACTTATCAAGAATTACAAAAAAATCCCAACTATTTAATGACGGATTATATTGGAAAAACAGGCTTAGAAAAAGAATATGAAAAAGAGTTGCGAGGAGTGCATGGCGCTCAACAGGTGGAAGTTGATTCCAAAGGAGAATTCAAAAAGAACTTAGGAATAATTGCGGCTCAACCAGGAAATGATCTGATTTTGAATATTGATATGGAGTTGGAGAAAAAACTTTATGATAGCCTCTCGGCTGTTTTGGAAGAAACTGGCACCAGGACAGCGGCGGCAGTGGCTATTGATCCTCGAGACGGGGGAATTTTGGCTATGGTAAGTTTGCCGAGTTTTGACAATAATCTTTTTGCCAGAGGGATTAGTAATGAAGAATATAAAAATTTGATTGAGGATACTAACTTGCCACTTTTTAATCGAGTGGTTAAAGGAGAATATCCGCCTGGATCAACTTTCAAGATGGCGGTGGCGGCGGCCGGACTTGCTGAAAGAGTGATCACGCCAGAGACGACAGTGAATGATTCTCACGGATCTATTTCAGTGGGGGCTTGGAGTTTTGGAGACTGGAAAACTCATGGGTTGATGAATGTGCGTTCAGCCATTGCTGAAAGTTGCGACGTTTTTTTCTATGCCGTGGGAGGCGGCTATGGCAATATTTCAGGTCTTGGCATGGATAGAATAAAAAAATATGCTGATCTTTTTGGTTTCGGAAATCCTACCGGAATTGATCTTCCGAGCGAAGCCGCGGGGCTCATTCCTTCTGAGCAATGGAAATTAGATCAGCTTGGAGAGCGTTGGTATATTGGAGACTCCTATCATTCAGCTATTGGACAGGGATTCATTTCTGTCACACCACTTCAGTTGGCGGTCTATACCGCGGCCATTGCTAATCGAGGAACACTTTTTACACCTCACTTAGTGAGCAAAATAAAAAACAATGAAGCCGAAGCAATTGTGAAGCCAGAGATTGTGCGAAGTGGTTTTGTTTCGGACGATGTTTTGCAAGTGGTTCGAGAAGGGATGAGGCAAACCGTGACGAGCGGAACGGCTCAAAGTCTTGGCACTTTGCCAATTGAAGTGGCAGGAAAAACCGGAACAGCGGAATATGGAGTGGAAAAAGGACATACCCATGCTTGGTTTGTTTCTTTCGCGCCCTATGACAATCCAGAAATTGCCTTGGTGGTTTTGGCAGAAGGTGCGGGAGAAGGACATGCGAGCGCCGTGCCAGTGAGCAAGGAAGTTTTGGAGTGGTATTTTTTGAGAGAAAAATAAGAAGAAAAAAGCTTGACCAAGCATTATTTTTGTGCTATAAAATAATGTTTAGTTCTTTGGATTAACTAAAGCGTTATAAAACGCTTTAAAAGGAGGGTAACTTTATGACTAATGAAGAGAAAGAGATTAGAATATTAAAGTTTGAGATGATAGCGGTTCTGTTTTACGCTATTGGGTCTTTTTTTTGGTTGGTGTTCAGCCTATTTATTTTGAAAATCGATGAATACCCATCAAAAGCTGAAGAGTATGTTGTGGGTTCTTTTATGCCAATTTTTCTAACTATCAGCATATACATTTTTATAATAATTATGGACAGGAAGAAATAGGTCCACTGGGCAGAAGGTTGCCTCGGTGGACCTTTTGCGTTTTATGAAGTTTGGTAGCGTCCCGGTCTCTATCAAGTGAGGTGTAGGTTCCCGAAACCTACGGATTTAGAAATCTTATAGGGTGAAATTGGGCTGACACTTGAATTATTTTAGAATAACTGTTTTAGTTATAATAAGGTTAGTACTTTAATAGAATATTTTTAGAAGGGAAGGATTTATTGTTTATTTTAGTGGCCAAAGGCCAGGGAGGGATTAAAAAATGGCAGATCCGTTGGTTATGCATCCTGTGGTTAGTGATAGACTGTGGGATATAGCGAAAGCCAATATTAACATGATAAATCAGGGAAACTTCGGATATCCCATACTTGTAATTCCAGATAACCCAGAAGAGGCTGCTCTTATCATCACGGCTGATGGAAAAATCAAAAGGCTGACGGATGCCAAGAAAAAAGTTCTTGGTAAGATATTGGAAAACATAGGGCAATAACCGAGGAGGATCAGGAAATAGGAGGGGAGAAACTCAAGCTATTAGCTTTTGTTTCTCTCTTCTAAAAGTATTTTATTTCTTGTAGCGGATCGACCAACTAATGCGTAGTGGTCGGACCGACTACTTATGAGATTGCCGCGCTACGCTCGCAATGACAGTTATTTGATGAGATTATTGTGCTACGGTTGTTACGTAGCATGTTACGTAGCAAATTATTTCTACATAAAAAATTGGGTTGGGAAGGATAAATTTTATGAATTTTAAAGAGGCGGTCAAAAAATCGGGGAAAAATATTATTGGGTCCTTGCCTATTATGTTTTCGGTGTTGCTTTTGGTTAATTTGGTTCTTCCCTTGGGAAAAGATTATTATTTGAAATTGTTTAGTGGCAATCTTTTGACTGACCCTTTGATGGGGGCGGCAGCAGGAAGTTTGTCTTTTGGCATTCCAATTACCAGCTATATTATTGGAGGAGAACTTCTTTTGGCTGGGATTAGTCTTGTGGCAATCACGGCTTTTATTATGACTTGGACGACAGTGGGAGTGGTGATGTTGCCTCTTGAAGGAAAATATTTGGGCAAGAAATTTGCCATTATTCGAAATGGGGTCAATTTTGTTTTTTCTATTGTGATTGCTATTTTAACAGTGGCCACTTTAAATCTTTTCAGATGAAAAAAATTAGGATTAAAACTTCATATAAATTTCTTTTAGTGATGGGGGCGGTTTATTTGCTGTTGGCTGTTTTTAATTTTGGTTATTTCAAGATTGCTCTTTCGAGTTTCTTTTCTATGTTGGAAAGGATTGTGCCGGTTATGTTTTTGGTTTTTGGAGTGATGGTTTTGGTTAATTTGTTTTTCACCGAAAAGAGGATGAGAAAACATTTGGGAGAGGGATCGGGAGTGAAAGGTTGGCTTTATGTGATTTTTACTGGGATTATAATTTCTGGACCGCCCTATGTTTTGTATCCGCTTTTGGGAGAACTGAAAGAAAAAGGAATGAAGGATTCGCTTCTGGCCGTTTTTCTTTTTAATCGAAATGTGAAAATTCCTTTTATCCCAGTTATGATTTTTTATTTCGGCTGGGGCTTTGCTGTGGTTTTGTCTCTTTATATAGTTTTATTTTCGGTTTTGAATGGTCTTTTGGTGGGGGCTTTGGTGAAGAAGAGAGGTTGATCAGTTATAAAGTTATCAAGTTGAAAGTTTTCAAGTTAGTGTGGCGGTTGGACCGACTACTTATGAGATTGTCGCTTCCGCATGCGGGATCGCAATGACAAACAAAAAAGTACCCACTGACGTGGGTACTAACGTACGTACGATCGTGGGTACTTTTTTGATTCACCTCTTTTGAATACAATTTGTTTATATTCAAAAGAGGTGTCCAGAACGCCGCGAGGGACGTTCTGGACTGGTTTTTAGCTTGGCTCATTTCTTTATCCTGGCAGCGTTATGATCCAATAAGCTGCCCAGGATAGAGCCAGGAATACAAATAGATTCAGGGCTCCCCTTAGGGTCATTTTCTATTTCCCTTCTCGGAGTTATTAAAAAACGATCTTCTCAGAACTGGGTATTATAGCATATATCTCGGTTCTTGTCAAAGGTCTATTCTTGACCTTTTTTCAAAACCCCTCCTTAATCCTCCCCTTTAAAAAGGGCGGAGGATTAGATTGAAGCTTGTTGAAATAAGCTTTGGGACAGGCATTTTTTGAGGGGTTGACACGGATTGGGGTTTCTGATAAAATTCGGCTTACTTGTTTTTAATCTTTAAAGAAGAACCAAAATAAAACTATGTCAAAACTTATTACTCAGGAAGGATTGAAAAAAATCCAAGAAGAATTAGAAGAAAGACGAACAACTGTTCGACAACAAATTGCTGCGGCTATTAAAGAAGCCAAGGAGCAAGGAGATTTGAGTGAAAATGCAGAATATAGCGAAGCTAAAAGACAACAGGCCGAGAATGAAGCGAGAGTTTCTGAATTGGAATTTTTACTAAAAGAATCTCAAGTAGTTTCCTATGACAAAAATTCTGGTTCAGCTCAAATTGGTTCTAAGGTCAAGGTGAAATATAATGGAAGTGAAATAGAATTTCAGATTGTGGGATCGAATGAGGCTGATCCGAAAGAAATGAAAGTCTCTAATGAATCTCCAATGGGAAAATCTTTTTTAGACAAGCAAAAGGGCGACAAGGTTGAAGTGGAAACGCCAACAGGAAAAATGAAGTATACTATTTTGGATGTGAAATAATTTTAGTTATCTAGTTATGAGCAGCGATTTAGGTCGCTGCTTTTATTTTTATCCTTATTTTTTTACAAAATGTGAAAAAGTTGTTATCATGGAAGTTGCAATAATTTTTTTAAAAAAATTAACATGACACCGAAAAAAGTTTTTTTTACCAAGGGAGTGGGAGTGCATAAAGACAAACTGGCTTCTTTTGAATTGGCTCTTCGAAAAGCGGGAATTGAAAAATGTAATTTAGTTTATGTTTCTAGTATTTTGCCACCTAGGTGCAAAATTGTTTCCAAAGAAGAAGGAGTGAAACTTTTGAGTCCGGGACAAATAACTTTTTGTGTGATGGCTAGAAATGAGACCAAGGAGCCCAATCGATTGGTTTCAGCCGCTATTGGCATGGCAGTGCCCAAAGACAAGACTCACTATGGCTATCTTTCTGAACACCATAGTTTCGGAGAGACTACAACAGTGGCGGGAGAATATGCAGAAGATTTAGCTGCCACGATGTTGGCCACGACTTTGGGAGTGGACTTTGATCCAGAAACAGCCTGGAAAGAAAGAGAACAGGTTTATAAATCAAGTGGGCACATCTTTCAAACCAAGCATTTTTGTCAGACAGCTGAAGGAGAAAAGAAAGGAAAATGGACGACAGTTATTGCTGCAGCGGTGTTTGTAGGAGACATGGAATAGATTTTATAGTTTGAGGCCCGTCACTTTTAGGTGGCGGGTTTTTTCTTTGTTTCAGCTTGACTTTTTAGGGAAAAGAGGTTAGTATTAACAGTCTAGTTTTTTAACAACTTAGGCGTCTTTTGACGCGAAACGAGGAGAGGGGATCATGAAGGAATATACTTTTTCTGAGGCTTGTGGGGCTTATGAGAGTATTTACAAGCAAGTCAAAGACCAAGTGCAGGAGGCGAAGAGGCTTTATGAAATTAAATTCAAAGGCTGGGGCTTTGCTTTCGGCTGGTTTTTCTTAGTAAGTTTTGCCCTAGCCTCAGTGATGGCTATAGTGGATTATGCAAGTCTTGCTGCATTTTCCATCATGCTTGGAGGAGCTATCCTTTCATTATTAGCTTTATCTATGATTAAGGATCGCTACCAAAAAAATCAAAGACAGCTCAAGATGAATTTTGATAGGAGGGATGGCTTGATGAAAGATCTTGAAAAGTGGCAAAAGAAGTCTGAAGCCTTGGTGCGTGGAGGCCCTTTTTTAGTTGAGTATTTTCTGGTTAAGGGCCTTGACTTCGAGTTGAGTGAATCAATGCAATCGCGAGAACCTCTTCCAGAAGAGATTGGTCGATTGCAAGTAGAGCTTGCTGATGAGTTTAATGGCATAGTAAAAAAGGTGGTTTATCACACCTGATTTATGGAGGGAGATTGAGCCAAGTAATATTTTTACGGCCGGTGGGTGCTGCGTTGAGCACCCGCCGGCCTTTTTTATTTGTTTAAAAACGAGATTGCCGCGCTACGCTCGCAATGACAGAGATGACGATAAAAAACTCGAGATTGCCGCTCCCGCATGCGGGATCGCAATAACGGGGATGACATTGTTTATGGGTGTTAGTTTATTTGCTCAGACAAGGAAAAAAAGATATACTAGAAGAGTAAAAAGTTATAAAGTTTTCAAGTTTTAAAGTGTTTATTTGGCTTGATAACTTTTTTCTTGATAACTTGATAACTAATTATTTTTTATGCGCGAAGACATATTAAAGACCAAATTAGAAAAGTTAAAAAATATTAGAGAATTTGGCATGGATCCCTATCCGGAGAAAGCCGAGAGAGATTTCAAAATTCATGAAGCTTTGGAAAAATTCAGTGAATTGGGAGAAAAGGAAATTCATTTGGTGGGAAGAGTGCGGTCTATGCGACCGATGGGAGGATCTTGTTTTTCCCATATTGAAGATGAAAGTGGCAAAATTCAATTGTTTTTGAATAAAAATAATATTCCAGAATCCGCCCAAAATTCTTCGAATAATGAAGCGGGCAGGGATAAGTATAAGCTTTTTGTGAAAAATATTGAGAGTGGTGATTTTGTGGAAGTTTTGGGAAAACTTTTCGAAACTAAAGCCGGAGAAAAAACCTTGGAAGTTCATGATTGGAAAGTGTTAAGCAAAAATATTCGTCCGATTCCAACCGAACATTTTGGAATCAAGGATGAGGAAGAACTTTTGAGAAAACGTTATTTGGATTTAATGTTGAACACGGAAGCGCGAGAACTTTTTCGAAAAAAGAATATTTTCTGGCAAACCATTCGAAGCTTTTTGGTTGGTCGTGGATTTTTGGAAGTGCAAACTCCAGTTATGGAACACATCCCTGGAGGAGCAGAGGCCGAACCCTTCATCACTCATCACAATGCCTTGGATCAAGATTTTTTCTTGAGGATTTCTTTGGAATTGCCTTTGAAGCGACTGCTGGTGGGAGGATATGAAAAAGTTTTTGAAATGGGAAGAATATTTCGTAATGAAGGAATGGATAAAGGACACTTGCAAGAGTTTGATAATATGGAATTCTATCAAGCCTATTTAGATTTTAATGGTGGAATTCAGATGATAGAAGAGATGTTCAAAGAGATTGTTCAGAAGGTGACGGGAGGAATGAAAACTGTTTATGAAGGTCAAGAAATAGATTGGGAAGGCAGTCCCGCCCAGAATAAATCTGGTTCGGGCGGGTGGACAAGAGTGGATTATTTTGAAGCTTTCAAAAAAGAAACCAGCTTGGATTTGGCAGAAGATTTGTCGGTGGAAACTTTATGCGCGAAGGCGAATGAGCTGGGGATTAAATATGAAAAAGAATATGGACTAGGAAGAATGATTGACACGATTTATAAAAAAACGGTGCGGCCAAAATTGATTCAACCTTGTTTTTTAGTGGGGCATCCTCTGGTGGTCTCGCCTCTTTCCAAGCGTGATCCAGAAAATCCTAAGAAAGTTTTGCGTGTTCAACCAGTGGCGGGTGGGGCAGAACTAGGCAATGGTTTTTCCGAACTGAATGATCCGGTTGATCAAAGAGCCAGATTTCAAGAACAAATGAAGCTGCGAGAAAGTGGCGACAAAGAAGCTCAGATGTTTGATGAAGATTTTGTGGAAGCTTTGGAATATGGTTTGCCACCAGCCTTTGGTTTTGGCATGGGAGAACGTTTCTTTGCCTTTTTGATGGATAAGCCAGTGCGCGAAACAACTATTTTTCCATTGGTAAAAAAGAAATAGCTGTTTACTTTTCTTGATGACAACTATTATCCTTAATTTTTTTGGCCTCGACATTGGCGTAGCGGATCGACCGACTACGTTGTAGCGGTCGGACCGCTACTTAAGTTTAAAATAAAACATGAAAATTTTTGGGAAAAACAAAAATCCGCCAGCTGGCGGAAAAAAAGTAATAACCTTTGGAACTTTTGATATCTTCCATCCCGGACATGCCTACTATTTAAGAAAAGCTAAAAAATTAGGAAATTATTTGGTTACTATTGTTGCTCGAGATGAAACTGTAAAAAAGGTCAAAGAAAGAGCGCCCGAACAAAATGAGGAAGAGAGGGTAGAGAATATTCAAAAATATAAAACAGCTGATAAAGTGATGCTGGGCTCTCTAGGAAATAAATATGAAGTTATTAAGGAATGTTGTCCTGATATAATTGCTTTAGGTTATGATCAAGAAGTCGATGAAGAGGAATTAAAAAATAAATTAGAAGAGCTTGGTCTGGGACATTGCAAGATAAAAAGAATCAAAGCTTTTAAGCCAGAAATATATAAGTCGTCGAAATTGAAAAATTTAGACTAATTTTATGACAAGCGCGATTAACCTAAAAAATAATCCACTACTCTCAGATTTTCAAAAATATGTTTCAGATATGGTGAAAGAGCGAGGATTTGAAGATGAAACTGTTCCAGAAATTTTTATGTTGTTTTTGGAAGAATGCGGAGAATTTTCCAAGGCAGCAAGAAAAACCCAGAATATTAAGGTTGATAAAAAAGCGAGAAGTTGTGATTTGTCCGATGAAGCTGCTGATGTCTTTATGTATTTATTAGATATTTGTAATAAATTCGGCATAGATTTAGAAGAAGCATTCAGAAGAAAAGAAGAAAAAAACAAAAAAAGAAAATGGGAATAATGCTTGACGATTAATAAAAACTTGATTAGATTCCGGCTTAGAGGCGGAAATAATATAAGATGGACATTTTGATTGGAACCAACAATGAAGGAAAGTTAAGACAGTTCAAAAGAATTTTTGAAAAAAGCTCAAAAGAAATTCGAGTTTTTTCTCTTTCAGATCTGAATATTCAAGATGACGTAGAGGAAGATGCCGATAATCTTTTGGATAATGCTCGAAAAAAAGCCAAATATTATGCTGAGAAATCAGGAAAGATAACTTTGGCAGATGACACTGGACTTTTTGTAGATGCTTTAAATGGTGAGCCTGGTATTCATTCCAAAAGGTGGTGCGAAGGGTCAGACAAAGAAAGAAATGAAAAATTGCTCGCAAGATTGAAAAATGTTCCAGAGAAAGAAAGAACTTGTCGCTATGTAGGAGTGGTGGCCACTTATAATCCCCAGAATGGAAAAAGTTGGGAAACAGAAGAGAAAATGGAAGGAACAATTTCTGACGATTTTCGAGGGGAAAATGGGTTTGGCTATGATCAGATTTTTGAAGTGAAAGGCTGCTTGGGAAAGCATTTGGCGGAACTTTCAGGAGAAGAAAAAGATCAAATTAGTCATAGAGGAAAAGGAGTGAGAAAGTTTGTTAAGAATTTGGATAATATAATTTAAGAAAATTATGCATACTAGTGTTGCTGGTATAATCAAAAAGAGTGGAAAGGTTTTGCTGCTTGATCGAGCGAATCCACCTTTTGGTTGGGCGCCTCCTTGTGGACACGTGGAAAAAGGTGAAACCGTTGAGGAAGCTCTTGGAAGAGAGGTTTTGGAAGAAGCGGGAGTAACAGTCAAAAAATTCAAGCTTGTGCATCATGAATTTTTGGAATGGAATGAATGCAAGCGTGGAGTGAGAGGTCATGATTTCTTTATTTATGAAGTTTTAGATTGGAACGGAGAAGTTGAACATAATCATGAGGCAAAAAAGATTGACTGGTTTTCTTTTGAAGAAATGAAAAAAATAAAACTAGAACCAGCTTGGGAATATTTTTTAGAAAAGGTAAAAATATGAAAATCACTATAATAGGAAGCAGTGCTTTTAGAGAAAAGAAAGTAAAATTATTTGATCGATTAAAAGAATTGGGGCATAATCCTGTCATTCATCCACACTATATAGAAAGTGTAAAAGAAGGACGAACAGATATCATGGATAGGATTGCAAAGGGTGAACACGCTCAATTGAAAATAGAAAATAACTATATTATGTGGTATTACAATGCTATTGTTGAAAGTGATGCGGTGTTGGTAGTGAATTTGGAGAAAAATGGTCAAAAGAATTATATCGGCGGAAATGTTTTTTTAGAGATAGGTTTTGCTTATGTCAATAGGAAAAAGATTTTTCTATTTAATTCTATTCCAGAAAATGTGCCTTATATTGATGAAATCGAGGCTATGGAGCCGATTATTTTATACAGAGATTTAGAAAAAATGGGATAGCTTTTTGTAGGTTCCCGAAATCTACTAAAACCTACTAACAAAAAATGGATAATTTAGAGAAAATTGTAATTTGTGGAAGCATTAGTGCTTATATGGAGATTGAAAAAGTTTCTAATGATCTTATAGGTCTTGGATATGAGGTCAAAATTCCTTTAAGTGTTGAAAGAATTTTAAAGAAAGAACTAACTATCGAAAAGTTTACTCAGGAGCTGGAAGAAGGGGAGGGTCACAAAAGAAAAATTCAAGACGATGTTATTAGAGCATATTATGAAAAAATAAAAGATGCTGATGCTATTTTGGTTTGTAATTTTGATAAAAATGGAGTAGCAAACTATATCGGTGGTAATACTTTTTTGGAAATTGGGTTTGCTCATGTTTTGAATAAAAAAATATTTTTATTAAATCCTATCCCAAAAGGTGTGTCTTATGTGGATGAAATCAGGGCAATGCAACCGGTGGTTCTGGATGAAGATTTGGGAAAAATAAAGTAAGTTTTAAGACTAGATTCCCGATCATAGTCGGGAATGACAAATTATGAAAAATTTAGAAAAAATATTGGAGTTCTTGCATTTAATTGGTCGGCTTAAGACTACCTATCGTTTTAAGGCTAATGAAAAATGTTTAGGGGATTCTAGCGCTGATCATTCTTGGCGATTGGCTCTCATGACTTTTATGATTGCCGAAGAACTTAAGTTGGATTTAGATATTGCTAAAGCAGTTAAAATCGCTTTAGTGCATGACTTAGCCGAATCGATAACAGGAGATATTGACGTCAGACTTATTAAACAAAAAGTTTTCACTAAAGAACAAAAAAGAAAATCAGAAGAAGAAGCTATGATAAAACTTAAAAAAATATTACCAAAAAGGTTGGGAGGAGAAATAAATGATTTATGGTTAGAATATGAAAGAGAAAGTAGCAGAGAAGCTTTGTATATAAAAGCTTTAGATAAGATTGAAACTTCGATGCATATTGTGGAATTGGGTGAAGGAGCTTATGATGATACTGATCTGATTGGGACTTATGGCAATGAAAATGTAGCTAAGTTTCCAGAGTTGAAAGATTTTTCTCGCTTGATTAAAGAGGAAATTAAAAAAGAGTTTAAAAAAGGCGGATTTGCCTGGAAAGAGGAATATAATGTAGAATAATAGAAGATTAAACTTAGAATTATGTTAGATATAAAATTTATTAGGGAAAATGCAGAAGAGGTGAAAAAAAATGCCGAAAATCGATTAGTGAAAGTGGACATTGATCGCCTTTTGGAGTTGGATGAAAAGAAAAGAAAGACAGAAACAGAGTTGGATGAACTTCGAGCTAAAAAAAATGCTGCTTCCAAGACTAAACCGACGCCAGAAGTGATCGCGGAAATGAAAGAACTAGGTGAAAAAATAAAAGCCTTGGAAGAAAAAGTTTTGCCGATGAGTCAAGAGTTGAGAGATTTGCTTTTGAAAGTTCCAAACCTGACACATCCAGAAGTTTTGGTGAGCCAAGATGAAGATGAGAATCCAGTTTTAGACACCTTTCTTGAGCCGACCAAATTTTCCACCAAAGGCGGATCCGCCTCGGGCGGAGATTTTGCTCCTCTTGACCATGTGGCTTTGGCAGAAAAACTAGATCTAATAGATTTTGAAAGAGGTACAAAAATTGCTGGAGCCAAGTTCTATTATCTCAAAAATGAAGCGGCTCTTCTTGAGTTTGCCTTGATTCAATATGCTTTGGAAACAGTAATTAAACATGGATTCATTCCTTTTTCTACGCCTGACATGGCACGCCAAGTTGTTTTGGAAGGTTTGGGATTTTCTCCTCGAGGAGAATCAACGCAAATCTATAATATAGAAAATTCTGACTTGAGTTTGATTGGAACGGCTGAAATAACTATGGGAGGATATCATATGGATGAAGTTTTAGAAGAAACAGAATTACCGAAAAAATATGTAGCCGTTTCTCATTGCTACCGAACAGAGGCTGGAGCTTATTCTAAATTTTCTAAGGGAATTTTTCGAGTTCATCAATTTACCAAAATTGAAATGTTCCAATATGTTTTGCCAGAAAAATCAGAAGAAGCTCACAAGGAACTCTTGACCATCGAACGAGAAATATTTGAAGGATTAAAACTCCCTTTTCGAGTTATTGATCATTGTACTGCTGATCTAGGAACGCCGGCTATTAGAACCTATGATCTGGAAGCCTGGATGCCTGGAAAACCGAACAAGGATGGAAGTCTGGGAGATTGGGCAGAAATAACTTCAACATCGAATTGCACCGACTATCAATCAAGAGGACTTAATATTAAATATAAAAATAAGGATGGAAAGAAAGAATTTGTCCATATGCTAAATGGAACAGCGATTGCAGTTTCTCGAACTTTAATTGCAATTCTAGAAAATTATCAGCAAGAAGATGGAAGTGTGGTGGTTCCAGAAGTCCTTCGAAAATATATGCCGGGCAACTTGGAAATTATTAAGAAAAAATAGTTTTTTGGGTTGTGGATAAGTGAGACTTGAATGAGTTTCTAGAAAGAGTAGAATAGAGATATTAGGGGCATTAGTTTATGCTAAAAAACAAAGAAATAATTGAATATATTTTGATAAAAAAAGTTTTAGAAACTTGTAGTTAGAAATTGCGCTTTAATTCTTAGGGATTAAGGCGTTTTATTTTTATAAACGCAACGTCGTTTGAGGGAGAGGGGTTATGAATGATGTAGTGGACGGAGATGTAGTCATTTTTATTCCTAACAGTAAACCCGTTCCAAAAACTAAACAGTCCATTGATCAGACCAGAGAAACAGCTAGAGATCATAGAAGAGAGACACTTTCGGAAAGGGTGAGAAGATTAGAAGTTGGAGCTGAAGAAATATTCTACGGAATTAAAGTAGGCCCAATGAGGTAAGAGAACGGTTTTATTCCGTCAAACCACACCTCGCGTCGGGAGTCCGCGGGGTGTTATATTTTGTTAAAATTTAAGGCTTGACCCCGTTAGAAATTTTTTAAATCAAGGCCATTTTTATTATATTTTTAAATTTTTTCTAACGGGGTTGACAGATATTTAAACTTTGCTAGAATAGTACTCGGTAGTAATAAATGATAATTATTAAGACCAAAGCTGCAAAATATTTATAATTTACAATTTTTTTGAAGTCCCCTTGGGGAAACTCAGAAAATACAGTAATAAGAGTATTTGGAAATATTTTTATTACTGTGTTTTTTGTTCATCCTGAGCTTGTCGAAGGATTCAGATAAAAAACAAGAACCTTAACAAATTAATATTCACAAGCGGTCTAAATCTCTAAGTTTAATAAGTAGCTTATCGAGATCCCGAAGCAAGTTCGGGATGCGATTTTGTTACTAAATCAGAGATTTAGACAAAATCGCAATTTTTTGCGATTAGTCCTCGTCCCGTCGCTTTCGAGCGACAGGACAATCTCACTTCGGTGAGATAAAGTAGAGTCTATTCAAACAATAGATTTTAGGTAGTCGGATTTTTGGTATTTATTCGGACACATCAGAAGGGGAGACATAGCCATGGCAAAAGCTTGGAAGGTAGCAGTCCTTTCGTTGGATGCTGTTTTCTGCGGTGTCTATTTGGCTCTTCCAACTAACAGTACGTGGCAGCTAACGTTGGCTCTTCTAGCGGTGTTGATTCTCGTCATATGTTTAGCTGGCCTGTATGCGTTGATTTTTCCCCAAAAGAAGATCGACAAAGACAGGGAAGAACCACTGCGTGTAGAAGAGCTGTGAAACTTTACTTTCGCTGCCGACGTCAATAAGTTATCATCAACTTGTGTCGGCACCAAAAATCCGATTATCTATATCTATTAAACAAAGAATTTATTTTCTTTAAATATTTTTATTGACCACCGCCTTTGGCGGGGTCTAATAAATCTAACTAAATTTTCTTCGGAAAATTTAGGTATTTATTGAGAGTTTGATCCTGGCTCAGGATGAACGCTGGCGGCGTGGATAAGGCATGCAAGTCGAGAGGGTTTAGACCCTCGGCAAACGGGTTAGTAATGCATAGGAACGTGCCCAAAAGTCGTGAATAATCTGGAGAAATCCAGGATAATACACGATGTGCTCTACGGAGTAAAGATTTATCGCTTTTGGAGCGGCCTATGTCCTATCAGCTTGTTGGTGAGGTAATTGCTCACCAAGGCTATGACGGGTAGGGGGCGTGAGAGCGTGACCCCCAACATTGGCACTGAGACACTGGCCAAACACCTACGGGTGGCTGCAGTCGAGAATATTCCACAATGGGCGAAAGCCTGATGGAGCGACGCCGCGTGCGGGAAGAAGACCCTTGGGTTGTAAACCGCTTTTCTTAGGGAAGAATCCGTGCTTCACTAACGTTTAGCACGGGAATTCTAAATTCTAAATTCTAAATTTAAAATCAAATCCAAATTATTAAATAACAAATGTTTAAAAACTTAGTCATTTTTTATTTACTATTAGGCAAAAAAATTGATTGAAAATTGAAAATTGAAAATTGAAAATTTCCGTGACGAGCGATAGCGAGGCACGGTTTGACGGTACCTAAGGAATAAGAGGTTACTAACTCTGTGCCAGCAGTAGCGGTAATACAGAGACCTCAAGCGTTATCCGGATTTATTGGGCGTAAAGCGCGCCTCGGCGGACTTATTAGTCAGATGTCAAATTTTCTCGCTTAACGGGAAAACTGCATCTGAAACGGCAAGTCTTGAGGACATGAGAGACCAGTGGAACATATGGTGTAGCAGTGAAATGCGTTGATATCATATGGAACA
>Ga0180007_10002125_pt1 | contig 24350 bp, 23 predicted proteins | sample MM_PC_MetaG_FD_121122 | JGI IMG/M metagenome (GOLD analysis project Ga0180007, IMG submission 121122) | Groundwater microbial communities from the Aspo Hard Rock Laboratory (HRL) deep subsurface site, Sweden - MM_PC_MetaG | ecosystem: Environmental > Aquatic > Deep subsurface > Groundwater... | reverse complement strand
CCCGATTTTCGGGATGAACTCTTTTCCCAGGCCAAAAAACTGGATTTGATTGATGTGGAACGTAAATTCAAACAGGCCATCAAAGGGATTTATCCCCTCAAATACGAAGAAACCCTTGAGATCAATGGAATTCCCATCACCTTCCGGCCTGCCAAACCCGTGGATCAAAGGGGAATTCAAGAACACTATTATACCATGAACCGGGGAGATATCGTCTCCCGTTTTTTCCACGAAAAGAAAAGCTTTGTCCATGATCAGATTGAAACCACCTATGAGATTGACTATATCAATGACCTGACCATTGTGGCCACCACCGGAGAACTGGGATTCGAAAAAATCATTGCCGTGGGTGAATATTTCAGGAATACCATCATCAACATGGCAGAGGTTGCCTTTTCCGTATCACGTGAATACCAGGGCATGGGTATTGCCCAGATCCTCCAGAACAAACTTGCCACAGCAGCCAGAGACAACGGCATCAAAGGACTTATCGCCTATACCTCCCCACAGAACAAGGGGATGATACGGCTGTTTAACAAGCTGCCCTATGGTATCAGCTCTGAAAAGGATGATGACATGATCATCCTGAATTGCCTGTTTGCAGAACCGGTGGAAAAGGACAACCCGGGCAAAGACACAGAACTCTCCATGGGATGACCCCACGGGAGTTATTAAAACTGCAAAGGGTTCCCCCCCTTTGCAGTTTTAAAAATTAAGGGACCTTATTTTCGTTTCAACAAAGCCACGGATTCGATGTGGTAGGTGTGGGGAAACATATCCACCGGCGTGATTTCCACCGCTTCATACCGGGTGCAGAGCATCTCAAGGTCACGGGCCAGGGTAGCCGGATTACAGGAAACATAAACAATTTTTTCCGGATAAAGGGCCAGCACCTGGCTGACCACATCCTTGTGCATTCCCACCCGTGGCGGATCAATAATGACCACGTCCGGCTTCTGGGCAAGGGTTGGCAGTACATTTTTAATATCCCCTTGGAGAAACTCACAATTTTCGATCTTATTCAAGTGGGCATTCTTTCGTGCATCAATGACGGCAGATGCTACGATCTCAATACCAAAGACCCTTTTGGCGTTCCCGGACAGCCAGATGGGAATCGTACCGGTTCCGGAATACAGATCCAGGACCGTCTCCTTTCCGGTCAGATCCGCATATTGAGCAACCTTTGCATATAATTTTTCGCAGGACCGGGTGTTGGTCTGGAAAAAAGAGTTGGCTGAAATTTTAAAGACAAACCCACCCAGTCTTTCCGTAATATGGTCCTGGCCATGGATGAGCACTTCTTCTTTTCCCGTTGACACCCCGGACTTTGAATCTGTTATGTTGTTGAGAACAGAATGAATGGCGGGATATTTTTGGGCCAGGTGTTGCCCCAGTTTAAATACCATATCAAGGTTTTTATTTCGGGTAACAATATTGACCATCCATTGGTCAAGGGCCACTGAATGGCGCAGCATGAGAAACCGCCAGAACCCTTGGTGGGTTTTAAGATTATAGGCCGGGAGCCCGGATTCTTTTATAAAGGCCCTGACATCCTCCAGAATATGATTTCCCAGGGACGGCATTATTTCGCATTGTTTGATATCAATGACCTTGTCAAAGGTGCCGGGCACATGGAGGCCGATACCGAAATCTTTTTTAATGGTCTCGTCTTCAAGTTCCTCTGGCATCAGCCAGCGCTGGGAAGAACATGAAAATTCCATCTTGTTCCGGTATTCATAGATCGGGTCAGAGGCAATCACGTCGGTGACGGGAACCCCCTTCAACCTGCCGATGTGCTCAACAGCGTCTGTGACATGTCTTTTTTTATATTCAAGCTGAAGCCCATAGGGAATCTGCTGCCACTTGCATCCGCCGCAATAATTGCAATACCGGCATCTGCCCTCCTGGCGAATCTCGGATGGTTTTAAGATCTGAATCAGCTTTCCTTCTGCCCAGGATTTTTTCTTTTTGGTAATTTTGACAAACACGGTATCGCCGGGCACACACCGATCAATAAACACGGGAAACCCGTCGGGCTTTGCCAGCCCCTTGCCGCCATAGGCAATGTCAATGATCTCAAGTTCATAGGTTTTTCTTTTGTTTATGGACATAAAGATTTCATTCTTTTAAAATATTATTAGCAGTATTCTGTTTTCAAAAACTTGATATTATACGGATTTAATGGCATAAAGACAACCATGAAAACCATAATTAAAAAAATTGATTTTCAGGTGGACGGGCTAACACTGAAAGGCAACCTCCACCTTCCGGATATCGAGACCCCCCCTCTGGTAGTGGGGTCCCATGGCCTTGAGGGAAGCAAATCTTCTGCCAAACAAATGGTTTTGGCGCGTATTCTGCCGGAAAACGGGATGGCATTTTTCCGGTTTGATCACCGGGGCTGCGGCAAAAGCCAGGGAAATTTTTTAACAGACACCTCCCTTGGACAAAGAACCCGGGACTATCTGGGAGCAGTTCGCCACACCTTGAATTTAAACCTCACATCCCCCATGCTGGGACTCTTTGGTTCCAGCATGGGAGGCGCCACCTGCATAAATGCCTGGGAATCCCTTGGGGCCATGGGCGCCAAGGTTTGCGGAGGCGTTCTCTGTTCGGCCCCGGTACAAAGCAGAACCATCGAAAATATTCCCGTCCACGCCAATGGCAACCGGCCTGCCCTTCCTTTGAGTTTTTTTGAAAAAAACCTGCTCTTTAATGTTCTGGACAAAACAAGGCGGCTCCACCACATACTGATCTTCCACGGAGATGCCGATGAGGTGGTACCGGTTTCCAACGCCCATGATATGTATGCCCGTATCCAGTCTCCCAAACGAAAGATTATCCACGAGGGCGGGGATCATCAGATGACATCCAAAGAGCACCAGGCTGAATTTTGCCGGGAGGCTTTGGACTGGTTTGCGTATATTTTTCGATTATCATCAAACGAATCTGAAGAGCGATTTGGGAATGACCCCTGCAAAATCAATAAAATTGATCAAAAAATGAGCTATCATAATGGCCGGAAGGGAGCGGGTTTTTAAATAAAAGCCCATGAAAAGAGCACCGATAATTGAGGTGACAACCACGGCATGCAGCCCCAGACTCCAGTGAATAAGACCAAAGGCAACGGATGAAATGACGAGAATAACCCAAGAACGCTTGAAATACCGACCTAGAAATGTGTGCAAAAAACCGCGGAAAACCAATTCTTCACAGACCCCCACCATGAACAGACCAAAGGTCAGGTCCACCCAGTTCCAAACAATATTTCCAATCTGTGGCATACTGCCAAGAGCTTTATAACCAGGGAATGTCGAGATCAATGGATAAAAATTCTGGTCGATCAGGGTCCCGGCCAGGGTGACAACGACGACCACAAGGACAAAAGACACACCACAGGCGGTTTCAAGACCAAACTGGTTTGCTTTCATTTTTTTGCTGTGGATCATCCAGAACACAACGGCCAGGGGAAAAAACTTTACACCCGCATAGTCAATAAACAACCACCAGGGCCAGCTTTTGACATACAGGTTTGCAAAATCATTCACATAAAAAGGGCCGGCCAATAAAACAAGGGCCAGGATATAAAGGCCATTTTTTCCATCTCTTGAGTTTTTCTCCATAAAACTTCCCATAAAAAACCAAGCTAAGATTCTGTTTTTTTGTTTTCAAAGCCAATAACAAACACCAGAAGGGAGGGGATCACAAAAAGGGTAAAGAGTGTTGACATGGCAAGGCCCCCCAGGAGAATTGAGCCAAGGCCCCGATATAGCTCACTTCCGGAACCCGTTGAAACGACCATGGGCAGCATGGCCAGAAGACTTGTGGTGGCTGACATGAAAATGGGCCGGATACGGGTTTGAACCGCGTCTGATACCGCCTCTTTTCCCACCAGCCCATTGTACCGGACATTGTTCAATGATTGGTGAACAATGAGAATCGCGTTGTTCACAACCGTGCCGATGAGAATGATAAACCCCAGCATGCTCAGGACATCAAAGCCCTGGGGGGCAATATGGGCATTGACCGCCCATAGCCCTGTAAAACCGCCGGCCGCAGCAAGGGGAACGGTAAAAAGAATAATAAACGGATACAAAAAATTTTCAAACAAAGCCGCCATGAGCAGGTAGGTGATGATCAACGCCAGCAGAAGGTTCCACTGAAGGGCCTTGCGGGTCTGGATCAGTTTATCTGCATTGCCGCCCACACCCACCTTGACATTCGCAAGTTTTCCCTGACTTTTTAAGGACGGAACAATCTCATTCTCGATACGTTCCAGTGCCGCCTGAAGGGCAAGATCTGCAGGCGGGGTTACCTGGAGGGTAATGGTGCGGTCCCGCTCCAGGTGATTGATCTGGGGCATGCCCTCGCCATAGGAAATGGCTGCCACATCCCGGATCTGGATCAGATTCCCAAAGCTGTTGGCAATGGTGCTGTTTAAAATATCTTCCGGGGAATTACCCGAAGCGTCCAGGCCTTTGAGTACCAGATCTACCTGTTTGATTCCTTCGGGGCGGTATTCTTCAATTTTGCGGCCGTCCATGAGGATATCCACATAAACCCCAAGGTCGCTTGGCGTCAGGCCATTGGCCGCAAGTTTCTCCCGATTGGGGATGATGTTGGCTTCAGGATAGCTGGCTTCAAGGGAGGGCACCGGACGGATCTGGGTATTTTCCATGCCGGAACTGATGGCCTGGAACAAGGATAAGGAGGCCTGGATAATATCATGGATATTCTCTCCTGAAATATTGACGTCCACGGTTCTGCCTTTGCCGATACCCGATTCAAAAATCCCGGCCTGGATGCTCACCCCGAAAACCCCGGGGATGGAAGCCATGATCCGACTGAAAAGGGGAATCAGTTCGGAAGCACGGGTTTCATGGGTGCTGATCCCGCCAAAAAGCGTGATACGGTCGGCCCCCACAAAAAACATATGCTTAATCTGGGGAAACCCGTCCTTGTTATCTTCCATAAAATAGGGCTCGCTTTCCTTGTATATGTATTTTCCGATACTTTTGAGCTTTTCCACTGAATACCCCGGCGGGGGAATGAGGATGTTTAAAATAAGATTTCTATTGCCCTGGGGCAAATATTCGGCACTTGGCAGCAGCCGGAAAATCATACCAATGGACAGCGCGGAAAACAAAAAAACAGTGGTCAGCCGGGTCACACCATTTTTCATGCACAAATTGCTCAATCCCATGAGAACCCCTGCCAAAAAAGGACCGACAATGCTCTTTTGCAGCCCATTGGTCTTGGGGCTTACATCGGCTTCTGCCCCGGAATCGGTTTTTTTCCTGTAAAAGAGATGAAACAGGGTGGGGATAACCGATACAGAAACAAGGAGGCTTAAAAAAATGGAAGCTGAAATGGCAATGGCAATGTCCCTGAACAATTGTCCTGCCTCTTCCTGGATAAAAATAACCGGCAAAAAAACAGCCATGGTGGTGGCGGTGGAGGCAAGCACTGCCCCCCATACTTCTTTGGTGCCTTCATAGGCGGCATTAAACGCTGTTTTCCCCAGCTTTCGGTGCCGGTCAATATTCTCAAGCACCACAATGGAATTGTCCACCAGCATGCCAATGGCAAATGATATCCCGGCCATGCTCACAATATTCAGGTTTCTTCCCAGAAGCCATAAAAAGACAAAACAGCCGATAGCTGAAATGGGAATGGCAATCCCGGTAATCAGCGTCGCCCGCAGGCTTCTTAAAAAAATCAACAGGACGCAGATGGCCAGCAGGCTGCCGATGAGAATATTGCGTTTCACCAATTGTGTGGCGGTGTGAATATAGGGGCGCTGGTCATACACCATTTCCAGGCTCAGTTTATTGGGGCCAAGAAGGGTTTTGTTCAAATGGGAAAGCGCTGCTTCCACGGCATCGGTCATATGCAGAACATTGGCGCCTTTTTCCTTTCTGACACCCACCACGATGACCTGAACACCCGTGTGCAGGACCGAAGCCTCTTCTTTTTTATATCCTTTTTCCACCCGGGCCACATCCCGCAGATACACCCGCTTTAACCCATCATCAAAAATCACCACATCCAGGGCATCCTCCGGGGTTTGAAACTGGCTGACGGTTCTGATGCGGTAATTTTTCTTGGCCATTCCGAGAATACCTGCGGAAACATTCTGGTTTGCCCTGCGAACAGCTTCCATTATCTGCTTGATCGTCACATTATACCGGGCCATTTTTTCGGCATCCAGGATCACTTCCAGGGTCGAATCTGTGCCGCCGAATACCAGAAGAGACCCAACCCCTTCAATTCGCTCCAGATGCTGCCGGACATTGTCCTCAAAAAAGGTCTTGAACTGATTAATCTGCTGGGGGCTGTCCTTTTGGGTCTTTAGAACCATCCAGATGACAGGGGAGCTGTTGGCACCCGATGACTCGATGGTGGGTTTGGTGACATTTTCCGGATAATTGCCCACCTCGGCCATCTTGTTTGACACCCTGAGAAGGGCGTCATCAAGATTTGTGCCGATTTTAAATGACAGGGTAATGGCACCAAAGCCGTTGTAACTGGAACTCTCCATTTTGGTGAGTCCCTGGAGTCCTTTGAGAGCCTTTTCCTGCTTTTCGATGATCTCTTTTTCAATTTCATAGGGGGTGGCCCCATACCAGACGGTGTTCACGGTAATCAAGGGGGTTTCCACATCCGGGGTCAGCTGAACCGGAAGTTTTGCAAACCCGATAAGACCGAACATCACCGTCAGGATAACACCCACTGCCACCGTGACAGGCTTATGGATAAAAAAACGGATAATATCCATCTATTTTTCTCCAGATTTATTGTCCACAATAACAACCGTCTGACCCGGTCGCAGGCGTTCGTTTCCATCCACAACAATGGGCATCCCATCGGTAAAATGGGCATTGTCGGCCCCCACCCTGTCCGGTTGATAGGCCACGATATGCACCGGCAGCCTGACCGCCTTTTTATCCTGGACGGTATAGACAAAATCATTTCCCTGGAAACGGATCAATGCATCCCGTGGAATCATTGAAAGGTTTTGACTGATGCCCGTGGCAATCCCCACGGTGGCTGACATATTCCGGGCCACCCGGGTTAACATGGGTATCCGTATTTTTAAAAAAATGTTTTTGGTTTTTGCATCTGCTGTGGGAGACAGATTTTCGATGGTCCCGGTCATTTCTTTGTCCAGAGCATTGATCACGACCGGAACGCTTTGGCCGATGGAAACAAACCGGAGCAAGGTTTCCGCTATGGGCACCCTTACAAACAAATCATTGACAGATCCGATGTCCATCAACGGCTTTCCCTGGTGAACCCAGTCCCCTGAATCCACATTTTTTTCAAGAACAATGCCGTCAAATGGGGTATTGATAATGCTTTTCCTCTTTTGTATCCATAGTTTTTCAAGCAGGGTCTGGGCAGAAAATTTTTTCAACAGGGCCTCTTGATGAACAAATCTGGCATCATCATAATCCCGTTCACTGACGGAATTGTTTTTGCGCAGGGCGGCCATTCGGTCAAAATTCACCTGTGCATGACGGATATTTAGCCCGGCCAGCTCGATCTGATTCTGCTGAAATACGATTTCCTTTTCCAGTATTTCCGTATCCAGATAAACCAGGGGATCCCCCATATTCACCCGGTCTCCGGTCCGGACGCTTATTTTATCTACAAGCCCGGAAACCTCGGAAGAAACATGGCTGATGCGTTCATAATAAAGGGTGCCGATAAAAGAGTGGCTCTGGGCAATCTTTTCAACAACAATTTCTGAAGTGACCACCCGTGCCGGAGAAGGCTCCCTGGCCTGGAGCAGTGAAACCTGTACCATGGGGCCATTGAGAATGGCCAGAACCAGAAGGGTTTGAAGAATACGCATAAAAGGATCTCCCATTATACAATTAATGAGGGGGTATGCCCCATAAGATGACGTCTCAATACTTCCAGTGCCGCGGCAGCAAACATTTTTTTGTTTTCAGCCCGGGTTCCAAAATTGAAGGTATAGCGTTTGGCTGTTTCAATACCCGGCCCCGCAATACCGATGCAGACCGTTCCCACTGGTTTGTCCGGTGTGCCCCCGGAAGGCCCGGCAATTCCGGTGGTGGAAATGCCCCAATCGGCATCAGATACTTTTTTTACCCCCCTTGCCATTTCAAGTGCCGTCTGTTCATGGACAGCACCGTGGGCCTCAAGACTCTTTTTATTGACCTTTAAAATAGTCTCTTTGGCCCCATTGGAATAGGTAATGGCAGAAAAGAGAAAATAATCCGAACTGCCGGGCACATCGGTTACCAGATTTGAAACAAGTCCGCCGGTGCAGGACTCGGCAATGGCCAGGGTGTGATTTTTTTCTTTTAAAAGCAGCCCCACTTCCTGCTCAAGACTTTGACCGGTAAGGGAAACCACCTTGTTTTCAAGTCTTAAAACCACCCACTCCCGGGCATCGGTCATCTTTTTTTCCAGGCTCTCAATGGTGTTGCTTTCCCCTGTGTATAGTATCTTTACTTCAATGAAGGGGAAATGGGCCCGGAACCCAAGACGCATATCCGGAAAATTGTTTTCAAACCCTTGGAGCAGCACCCCGGCCCGGGATTCCGGCAGCCCAAAAAGGGTAAGCCGTTCAATGAAAATTTTAGTTTTCAACCCAAAGATGTCCAGAAGCCTTGGTTTGACCCCGCCTTCAAACATGGGTTTCATTTCAGAGGGCACCCCGGGCATAAAAAAGAACCAGCATTGATCCCAAAACATAAAAAACCCGGGAGCCGTTCCGTTCAAATTGACCAGAACGTTGGCCGAAGCCGGCAGCATGGCCTGTTTTTTGTTTTCCCGGGTAAGTTCAAACCCTCTTTTTTTAAAATAGGCTGTCATGGTTTCAAGGGCCCGAGGATTTAAAACCATTTTCTCACCCGAAGCCCGGGCACAGGCAAGGGCTGTCACATCATCCAGGGTGGGTCCGAGACCGCCTGTGACAAGGCAGACATCGGCTCTTCGGGCAATTTTTTCCAGGGTAGTGCCGATATCTGCCACTTCATCTCCCACCGCCGTAATCTGCCGGACCCGAACCCCCATGAGTTTAAGCTGTTCACACAAGAACCGGCTGTTGGTGTCAAGGATATCGCCCAAAAGGACCTCATCTCCGGTGGAAACGATCTCTGCAATCATGTTGCATCCTCCAAACAATTGAACAGCATGGCATGGTTGGATGAAAAAAAGGCGGGGTTTTTCCTGAATTCCGATCCGATGGCCAATTGTTTTTTAAAGACCCTGTTTAAAAAATTTTTCACCTTTCGCCGCTCCCAGCCCATGGGATGAAAAAAATTCAAATACAAAGACAGATCCCCGTGGTAAAATTCATAGGTATCCAATTCATCTGCATCTTCACTGAATTTGGGCAAATTGAAAACCGCCAGGTTCAAATAATCAATGTCCGCCTTGTGACCCTGAATATAATCAAGGGTTTTACGGGCAGCCGTCTCATCTTCAAAACTGGTGCCGAACAAGAGGTATACATAGGTTAGAATCCCTGCAAGCTTAAGATTTTTAAGGGTCGTGGAAACCATGGCAAGATCGGTTCCCTTGTTCATCTGGTCCAGCACCTTCTGATCCCCGGATTCAAGACCCAGTTTGAGCATTTCACATCCGCTTTTCTTTAAAGCATGACAGAAATCAAGGCTTAAAAACTCCCGTTCAAACCGCACAAATCCGTACCATTTAAAGCCCAATCGGGTTTCGGACAATGTTCTTAAAAAGGCCGGGGTAACAGCATTGTCAATAAAATGGACATAATCGGGAGCATATTTGCGGGTCATTTTTTTCAGGTCTGCCAAAACCTTTACAGCCCGCTGGGTGGAATAGGGACGGGTTTCCGCTTTTTCCGGACAAAAACGGCATTTGCGCCAATAGCAGCCAATGGACGCCCTGAAGGGAAGAATCGTCCCAGGTGCCAGGTAGGCATGGTTTTTTGCAAATCCGTAATCGGGCACATAGTGTTTTTGCAGGGTGTCAGGAACCCCAAGAAGCGTCAGAAGCTTCTGCTCGCCCTCCCCTTTGATCATCACGTCAATTAAATCTGAAAAAGGATTGTCACGCCCCCCTCCGAATCCGGGCCGGCTCATCCATGAAGAAACAAGCCCTCCGCCCATGATCAGTTTTTTTTCTTTAAAATTTTCTTTTATCCAGCCGGCCAGGGCAAAACTGACAAGGGCCTGGTTCAGATAACAAAGGGAAATCCCCACATATTGTGAATCAGAGGCCAGAATCAGGGGTCGGATTTTTTCTTCAAAAAACAGATAAAAGGGATTTTCCCCGTAAAAGGCAGCACTTTTCAGAAGATCCCGGCTGTCCACGGACGAGAGCCTGTTATCGGAATAATCACTCAGGCTGATCTTAAACCGGGTTTGATCCACGGCCGTTGCCACAAGTCTGTTCAGGTCGTACACCCGCTGGTGATAGCGGTCCACATTGGTATAAAGCCCAGGGGTTTTCAAATCCGATAAAATAAGATCCCGGTTCTTCTTTGCTCGCAAAGACCAGGAATCGCGTGCATCATGATCCGATTGAATTAGGTACATCAAGCCTTCGACACTGGCATCATATACCGTGCAGGGCAATCCGTGATCCTTCAACGCTGCACATAACAATGCCACCCCTGCAGGGGGTTCACAGGGTTTTGCAACCGGGGGAAAGAGCAACAGCATAAACACCTTATCCTCTTTAATTTTTTTTAAATTCAGCCTTGAACCTATCATATTTGGTCCGAATCCACACTTGAAAAATTTTTTTTACCCCATGGGAATCACAAAAAAACAGCCCTATGTCCAAAACATTTTGTTTCTACATATAGAAACATTTGTATTGACATGCCGTCTCAAATCCATTAAATACTACTCTACCAATTTTAATCAGGGCAATTTGATGGAACACTTTCAATCAGAAAACAATGGGATTTTTCAGTGGCAAGCCTGGCCGATATGGCGGTTGCTGCTGCTTTGAACTTTTGTTTGACCCTCTAAACACACGACCAATGCAGCAGCCGATCCAAAAAGCTGTTGCAGTCACCCGGAAAAGGCTGCATACATAAATGACCTGCATGCCTTTTTTTTATTGATGGACCCTTGAGGAACGACACCATGATTTTAAAACAATTTCCCGATAGAGAAACCTTTATTGAACTTGCAAAGACAGCCAATGTGATTCCGGTCTGTACAAGGGTATTGGCGGATATGGATACCCCTGTCACCCTTTTGCAGAAATGCTATGACAAAAACAAGGAAAGCTTTTTGCTGGAAAGTGTGGAAGGCGGGGAAAGATGGGCCCGGTATAGTTTTTTAGGGGTATCTGCCTTTGGAAACGTCAAGATATTCAAGGACCATGTGGCGATCACCACCCAAACCAACCAGGAAAAAATTTTCCATAAAAAGGACCCCCTGGAGGTAATGCGGACACTGATCAATGGGTATAGGCCTGCCGATATTCCTGACCTTCCCAGGTTCTGGAGCGGGCTTACCGGATATTTTACCTATGAGATGGTCTCCTTTTTCGAAGAGATACCGGTCAGCCTGCCCGAGGATACGCCCTATGGGCATTTTATCATACCCGATCAGATGATCATCTTTGACAACATGAAACAGACCCTTACCTGCGTAAAAATCTGCTATCTGCCGGATCCATCGGCCCGACCGGGTGATCCGGGAAAAACCTATGACGCTGCTCAGGCAGACCTTGCGACCCTTGTGGACAAAATCAATCAGCCCTTTATAAAACCGGTTTACCCAAAACAAGAAAATGTCCGTTTTACCTCCCAAACACCTCAAGCCGAATACCTTTCGGGAGTTGAAACCATCAAAGCCCATATTGTGGAAGGCAATATTTTCCAGGCGGTCTATTCCCAGCCCTTTTCCTGCGACACCCGGATAGACCCGATTCTCATCTACAGGGCCCAGCGGTATATCAACCCCTCCCCCTATATGTTTTTCATGAATTTTCCCGGCCGGGTGATCGCCGGCTCATCCCCTGAAACCATGGTTCGGCTGGAAAACAAAATTGCCACCCTGCGGCCCATTGCCGGCACAAGGCCAAGGGGAGCAAACGAACAGCAGGACCGCGCCCTGGCCGACGAACTCCTGAATGATGAAAAAGAAAGGGCTGAACATGTCATGCTTATTGATCTGGGCCGCAACGATCTTGGAAGGGTTGCCGAAGCCGGAACCGTCCAGGTCACCGACACCATGGTCATCGAACGCTATTCCCATGTCATGCATCTGGTCTCCAATATCACCTGCGATCTGAAACAAGACTGCGATGCCTTTGACCTGTTCAAGGCCACCTTTCCGGCAGGCACCCTGTCCGGGGCTCCCAAAATACGGGCCATGGAAATCATTTCAGAACTTGAAAAGTACCCCAGGGGAGTTTATGGTGGGGCGATCGGGTATATTTCCTTTACCGGAAATATGGATTTTGCCATCACCATCCGCACGGCTGTTATGGAAAACGAAACCCTCACCGTCCAGGCCGGTGCGGGGATTGTCCATGACTCGGATCCAAAAACAGAGCTTGACGAGTGCAAAAACAAGGCAAAGAGCGTTGAAACCGCTTTAAAACTCGCCCTTTCAAATATTAACGGAGGCAGATAAATGCAGGTCGCCATTATTGATAATTATGATTCTTTTACATTCAATCTGGTCCACTATGTTCTCCACACAGGAGCCGAAGTTACGGTTTTCAGAAACGACAAAATCAGCGTGGAAGCACTTCTGGCATTAAATCCAGGGGCCATCGTGATCTCGCCGGGACCCGGAAGACCTGAAGATGCAGGGATTTCGTTGGAGGTGGTCAAACAATTGTCCGGTATTATTCCCATTTTAGGGGTATGCCTGGGCCACCAGACCATTGCCCAGAGCTTCGGTGGAACCATTGTCCATGCCAAACGGATCATGCACGGCAAAACCTCCACTGTGACTGCCGACGGTGAACATATTTTTTCAGGACTGAAAAAACCCTTTTCCGTCATGCGCTATCATTCCCTGGCAGTCCGGGAAGAGGATCTGCCCGATTGCCTTGTGGTTACGGCCAGGACAGAAGACGGCGAGATCATGGGTATCCGCCACAAATCCCACCCCACCCAGGGCGTCCAATTCCACCCGGAATCCTTTATGACCACCGTGGGAAAGCGGCTGATCCGCAACTTTATCAAAGGAGCATGACATGAGTTTTACCGCCAACCTCAACACCATTATTTCAGGCAAGGATCTTGACCAGGAACGCATGGCCTCCATGCTGACCGATATCTTTTCAGGTACGATCACAGAAAGCCAGATCGGGGCGTTCATGGCAGCCCTGGCCACCAAGGGGGAAACCTTTGAAGAACTGGCAGGGGCTGCCCGTGCCATGCGGCGCAAGGCCGTCCGCATCCAGGCCCTGTCCAAAAAGGTGATTGATACCTGCGGCACCGGCGGAGATGCCTCGGGTTCTTTCAATATTTCCACCACCGCAGCCTTTGTGGTGGCAGGCGCAGGTGTCACCGTGGCCAAGCACGGCAACAGGAGCATTTCCAGCAAATGCGGCAGTGCCGATGTTTTAGAGGCCCTGGGCGTCAACCTGAATACGGATCCTGAAATTGTGGAAGAGGCCATCAACGACATCGGCATAGGCTTCATGTTTGCCCCCATGTACCACGGGTCCATGAAATATGCCGGCAAGGCAAGGAAAGAGTGCGGTATCCGCAGCATTTTCAATATGCTGGGACCTTTGACCAATCCGGCGGCGGCCTCCTGCCAGATCCTGGGCGTTTATGCTCCGGCTCTCACGGAAATGTTTGCCAGTGCCCTCAAGCTTCTTGGGGTGGAACGCGCCTTTGTGGTCCATGGCCACGACGGAATGGACGAAATCACCACCACCACGCTGACACGGGTATCGGAACTCAAGGACAACACCATTAAATCCTATGACCTGGATCCGCTGAACTATTTTAACGATTATGCGGATCCCAAGGACCTCAAAGGCGGCGATGTTAAGGATAATGCCGCCATTATCCGGGCAATTCTAAAGGGGGAAAAGGGCCCCAAACGCGATATTGTCCTGGTCAATTCAGGAGCCGGCCTTGTGGCAGCCAATGTTGCCCAGACCCTTGAACAGGGGATCGCCCTTTCAAAAGAAGCCATTGATTCGGGCAAGGCCTTGGAAAAACTTAGGCTTTTGGTCCAATACACACAGGAGAACGGCTAGGATGAAAGTGGAAGGATTTTTAAGGAAAATGGCGGCTGTCAAGCAGGAGGAAATAGACCGCCATAAATCGGCCATCCCCCTGAAAGCATTGCGCCGTGATGCCGAGCAGACAAGGGTTCCGCCCGATTTTCTGTCTGCCATGGCAAAAAGTTCCAGGGACCAGGTGGGCATCATTGCGGAAATTAAAAAAGCCTCGCCGTCAAAGGGAGATATACGGCCGGATCTGGATGTGGCGACCTATGTTGAACGCTATACCCAATCCGGGGCCAGGGCCATTTCCGTCCTCACCGAACCCTGCTATTTCAAAGGCAGCCTCGCCGACCTTGCACTTGCCTGCAGGACCACAGACCTGCCGGTACTCAGAAAGGATTTTATCATCCATGAGTATCAGATCTTTGAGGGCAAAAAGGCCGGAGCAGCCGCCATCCTGCTGATCACCACCCTGCTGTCAAAAAAGCAGCAGAAAGACTATACCGGCCTTATCCGGGAGCTTGGCATGGAACCTTTGGTGGAAATAAATTCCGAGTGGGAATTTGAACAGGCCTATACCGCAGGCGCCAGGGTGGTGGGCATCAACAACCGGAACCTTCAAACCCTTAAAACCGATCCCACCATTGCCCAGCGGGTGGTAAAAATTTTCCCCAAAGATATCATTCCCGTGGAGGCCTCGGGAATTTCAAACAGACAAGACATCGAAAAAGGACTGGACCAGACTATTTATAATTTTTTGGTGGGAGAAAGCATTGTCAGGGCCGAAGACACCAAAGCCTTTATCCGATCCCTTTGCCGAAAGCCCCCCCCCCATTGAAACAGCTTTCAGTTTCCCTTCCCGGCCACAGGCCCCTGATCAAAATCTGCGGTCTGACCCGGCCGGAAAATGCCCTGGCCTGTGCCCGGGCCGGTGCCGATGCCATTGGTCTTGTCTTTTTTGAAAAAAGCCCCAGAAACGTATCAATGGAAACGGCAAGGTCCGTCAACCGGGTTCTTCCCGCCCATATCCTGACCTGCGGCGTGTTTGTGGACGAATCCTTTGAATTCATCATGGAACGGGTTGAACACTGCGGTCTCACTGGGGTTCAACTCCATGGGCAAGAATCCCCAACACTGGTAAAACAACTGGCAGAACAAAATCTTTGCGTCATCAAGGCCCTGTTTGCGACCCGAAAACCGGATCTGTCCGATGCCCACCTATATGAAGCGGCCTCTTTTGGTCTTGCGGAATACGGCAACGGCATCCTTCCCGGAGGCAATGCCGAAACATGGGATTATGGTGTATCCGCAGGGCTGAACACCCGCCTGCCCCTGATGCTGGCAGGCGGGCTTACGCCTGAAAACATCCAGAAAGCCCTCCAGATTGCAAACCCCATGGCAGTGGATGTCTCCTCTGGAGTGGAAAAGGCCCATGGACTCAAAGACATGAAAAAAGTAACCGCTTTTATTCACAAAATCCGATCTATCTGACCAAAAGATTGCTCCCCGGATAAATCGTGGCATCGGGCGACATATTGTTCAGCTTCCTGATAACCGCCACACTGGTCTTATACTTTTGGGAAATACTCCAGAGGGTTTCCCCTTTCTGAACCGTATGAAACATGGACGGTTTTTTCTCAGGTTTTTCGGCTGTTTTTTTGACAGGTGTTTTCGCCAATATTCTTTGGGGGGCGGTTTCAGAAGAGACAACCTTGGCCGCGGGGGGAGCTGTCACCATTTTTTGATCAAGGAGGCTGAGTTCTTTTTCCAAATTTCCCATTCTTTCGGTAAGGGAATCAAATTTAACGGAAACCGAGGTTTCAATTCGCTGGACCTTCTGCCCAAGCGTCGTCAGTTCTGCCTGGGCTTCAGGTGTTTCCCCGGAGGAAGCAGGCCCCTGGGTCTGAAGTTTTTCCAAAACAGATTCAATGGCCTGGATCCGTCTCTCCATATCAATGGTTTCCCCGCCATTCCCGCTGGGTGAAGTGGTCGAAGGCAGGGCATGGGGTTTGGGTCCCGAAGACTTGAAGAAAATAAGAAAAACAATAATCGTGACAACCAAAGCCCCTGCTATAATCATTGTAAACTCATTTTTTTTCAATAGGGAAGATCCCATGTCCATTTCCTCAGAACTTCTGGGGTCCCGCTTCTGATTGGTATTGGTCTGTGTAGTGGATATCTTTGACTCTGGTTGGTCTTTTGGTTTCATCCTGCAGCTCCTGTCTAAAGTATTAGTCCTTGATCTTCCTTCATATCATCTGGGCACATTTTTTCAAATGGGTAACACAAAATATATATAAATGCGGTATTGAACACGGGCCGATGAGTATGTTAGAGTTCGTGAAGACAAAAACAGGTGACACTCAAAGCCAGGATAATGATATGAAGCAGTATAACAGCTTAAAATTTCTTCCCCTTGTTTTCTGGGGTCTTGTTCTTCTTTTATTACAGGCAGGACACTGCACTGCCCAGGAAATTTATACCAACAAACTGGGTATGCGGTTTGTCCTGATTCCGGCCGGCAGTTTTACCATGGGCAGTCCTGAATCTGAAAAAGGGCGGCAATGGAATGAAACCCAGCACCGGGTGGTCATCTCAAATGATTTTTACATGGGGGAAGCCGAGGTCACCCAGGGAGAGTGGAACCGACTGGTGTCCCCAAATCCCTCCTCATTTAAATTGGGGGATACCTATCCTGTGGATTCTGTTTCATGGGACCAGGCCATGCAGTTTATCTCTTTTTTGAACAAATGGGAGCAAACCAACCGATACCGGCTTCCCACGGAAGCCGAATGGGAATATGCCTGCAGGGCCGGCAGCACCCAAGCCTTTACCCAGGGTCCCATCACCACTTTCTCCTGCAATGACCCTGAACCTGCCCTGGTGGACGTGGCCTGGTATTGTTATACATCAGGTCTTCAAAGCCCGGCACGGGATTTCAAACCCCATCCGGTCAAAACCAGAAAACCCAACAAATGGGGACTTTACGACATGCACGGCAATGTGCAGGAATGGGTTCTGGATACCTGTGAATGGCGAAATATCTGGAAGGCAAAGGTCGGGGTCATCACAGACACCTACCAGGACAATATTGTTGATCCCCTTGAAAAAAAAGGAAACCACCGGATCATCCGGGGCGGAGGATGGCACCAGACCGGCAAATACCAGAGAAGTGCATACCGAAGTTATTATAAGCCCTTTGCAAAAAGAAACAGCCTGGGCTTCCGCATTGTCCGGATGAAATAGCGCCGGTTGTTGTCTAAAATTTTTTTTACGTATTGTCCGGGCGTTTAAACTGGGTCCAAAGGTAACCGCCGGCCAAAAGCAGGAGAAGATCCCGGACCAGAAGAGACCATGCAGCTTCAGTGCCCTGGGTATCTGTCACAGAAAAACAGCCGCAGTCAAAGGCATGTCCCCGGAACAGGTTAAACCCGATCAAGAAAATAAATGCCGCCAGAAGGCCGTTAATGATCAATAGGGATGGTCTTGGCGCAATTCCTGTGACCAGGCAGGTGCCGGCCAGAAATTCAACATAGGGAAGTACGATGGCGATAATATTGATGCCGATTCCCGGAAACACCCCATATCCATAGATAATTCTGGCAAAATCCCCTGGATTTACCATTTTATCCAAGCTTGCCCAGATAAAGGTCAGTCCGAGAAGAAGACGGAGGAGCCAGTGAATCCAGTTGGGCCATCCCTGTTTGTTATTTTTCATTTTTCTCTATTTCAAATCCCATTTCCTGCCATTCCCTGAACCCGCCGGCATAGACCCTCACCTGTGTGAATTTAAATGCCAGAAGCTGTCCTGCAAATGTGTGACTATCCGAGCAGTCAATCCCGGAGCAATAGACCAGTATCGCAGAATCTTTTTTTACAAGATCCAAAAGCTTCGGGAAAACCGCGTCAAACTCCGCCAGGGGAAAGGAAAATGCCCCGGGAAGATGGCCCGCGTCATAGACGTCCTTTGATCGGACATCCAGAACAACAACCTCCCCCTTGTCGATCATCTGCCGGACCCGCAAAGGATTGTTAATCTCAATCTCGCTATCCACGGTATCCTGTTTGGATTTTGCCGTGACCACGCCTTTTTCCCCGTCCCACTGGCCGATCAGTGCAATGCCTGAAGAAGAAAAATGGTTCACTCCCAATGAAAGGACAATGGCAATGACCATCAGAATAAGAACCCCGTAATAATCTTTTTTTATCATTGCTTCAGCCGGCATGGCCCCTTAGCTGTGATTTTATGGACGTTACCCGGCCAACTCTTCCTTCTAACACCATGAGCATGAACCATTGTTCCAGAAGATACGCCGTTTTCCTCCCGGGCAGGTTCTTTTGAACTGATTCAAGGTCAGTTACATCCGGATTCCCCTGTCTTTGAAGGGCGGCTTCCATCCGGCGCATTCCGGCATTAATTTCAGGAACCCTTTCCCGGCTCTCCTCTGCAAGGGCCTGGTACATTTCAAAGGCATCCTGAAGATACCCCTGGGCTTCATAAATTCTGGCAAGTTCCAGGGTGTTGAATTTCTGATTCATGGCTTGGTGTCCTTTCTCTCAGAGGCATTCTTAAAAATAAGCTCACCTGGCTCTGCCATCTCATGTTCATGCTTGGCCAGGTGTTTAATGTAATTCATATCATGCTTCAAACTATTGATTTCTTTTTCAATTTTCCGGTTTTCCTTTTCCGCTTGGGCAGCCTGTACAGCAATTTCTGCTTCTTGTTTTTTCAGATTTCCATAATCCATGATCCCGTTTTTTGAAAAAAAAATCAGGAGCAGCAACACCAGGGTCAACAGGATGCCCACGTAAAATCCTGCTTTTTCAAATAGGGTCATTGGCTTTATTCTTTGCTGAATATTTTTTTTATCATTTTAAGTTCAGGACTTGCAGTAAGGATACCCGCCAATAGAAAGAAAACCACACCCAAAAGAATGCAGACAAGTAATCCGCCCCCAAGCACCCATTTACCGGATTCCTCTGTTATGATCAATCCGGCAGCCCAGCGAACAAGAAAAAACATTATAACAGATAAAAAAAGAGCTCTGCAAGCGGAAACAATCATAGGCTTTCTGGACAGGGTTCCGGCAGAGCAGATGAACAACACGCCAAAGCCGGCCATGGAAGCGATTGAAACCGACAATGCAAGGCCTTTAAACCCCATGCCCCCCATCAAAACCGGGGAGAGACAAAGATTAAGAACAATGGAAATCAATCCGGCAAAAAAGGGAAGCCTGACAGAGGAGAGGGAAAAATGCAGGGTAACAAAAAGCCGGGTCCCGGTGTGAGCCCATAACCCAAGGAGCAGATAAAAAAGGCCCTCGGCAGTATAGTGGACAGCCGCTGAATCAAAGGCCCCCTGTTTGAACAAAAACCGGACAATGGGCAGGTCCAATGCCATCATCCCTGCCATGGCAGGGATGGTAACAAAAAATACCAGCATGGTCCCCCTTGTAAATATTGCTGAAATCTCATCTGTTTTCCCCAGCGCAGCCTTCCTTGACAGGGAGGGCAAAAAAACCGTTGAAAAGGAAACCGCAAACAATGCCAGGGGAAATTGCACCAGCCTGTCAGCGTAATAGAGAAAGGAAACGCAGCCCTGGCTGAGTTGGGAGGCAAAAAAACCGGCAACCATAATATTGATTTGATAGGAAGCCGCCCCCACCATGCAGGGGATCATTATTTTCCCAACCCTGGCCACCTCCGGATGGAACCACGTAAAACAAGAAAGATCGGTCATCCCATGGCGGATGAGAAATGGGATCTGTAACGCCAATTGGGCAATTCCGCCCAGGGTAACCCCCAGGGCAAGCCCCAGGACCGGCGGATCAAAATACGGGGATAAAAAAATTGCGGCCAGAATCACCACAAGGTTCAGCACAATCGGGGTTGCAGCGGGAACGCTGAAATTTCCGAGGGAATTGAGCAACCCCATGCAAAGGGCAATCACCAGAATGGTCACAAGATAGGGCAGCATTATTTTCAGCAAAATAATGGTGAGGCCCTGGGCATAAGACCCCATGACAAATCCAGGAGCAATGCTTTTTACCAGAACCGGGGCAAAAATTATCCCAACCACCACCACCAGGACCCCTGCCACAGACAGAAGAAACAAAGCGGATAAAAACATGGCAATTGCCTGATTTTTTTGTCTATTTTCCAAATACCGTGAAAAAACAGGCACAAATGAAATGCTCAGGATGCCGTCGGAAAACATCTTTCTGAGCAGATCAAAGGGCCTGAACGCAATAAAAAAAGCATCACTTTGGGCAGAGGCACCAAAGATCATGGCGATCAGCGCATCCCTGAACACCCCAAGAATTCGGCTGGTAAAGGTTAAAACGCTCACGGATGCAGCGTTTTGCAATATCGATCTCACAATTTTTCCTTGACAAAAATCAAATTTAAATATATGTTGTCGTTTTTGAAATATGGCTTAATTTTATCTTTAATTCACTAACACAAGGAGCTAGACCAAGTTGGCTAACCATAAATCTGCAAAGAAACGGGCGAAACAGAGTCAGGTAAGACGGATGAGAAACAGATCTGCAAAAACAACTCTTAAAAACCTGGAAAAAAGTCTGCGTGCCGCCCAGGAATCTGGTGCTGACACCAAAGATGAATTGATGAAACAGACACAGTCTGCAATACACAAAGCCGCAAAAAAAGGCATTATTCATAAAAAAACTGCTTCCAGAAAAATTTCAAGACTTTTCAAACTCGTGACTGCTTAGCACACGCGTTTTTTACCCATGTCTGCTGCATATAGTAAGACAGGAATTATCCCAGCTGTAAAATCGGCTGCATAACTCCTGTCTTTATTATTTTTTCTTTTTAAAAATTGGCCATCATCTGGCTGACAATTCGCTCGGAACATCGCTGGGCAATCTTATCGACGGCTACGCGCTTATTGGCTTCATCATTGACCGTATCGCTTGCAACTGTATAGGATTCACTGGCGGACAGATTCTTCACAGACCAGATTATTTTTCCGTCAGACCCGACCAACTTCACATCCACCAAGGCTGTCACCTGCCGTTCCACAACCCTTTCAGTGCTTATTCTGGCCAAAGCGGAAAACGTAATGCTGTTCACCGTTCCCACAATCTTACGGGTTGCCTTGGCTGAATCCACCACCAGGGTATCCGTCTTCTGCTGGATCTCCCGGATCAACTGGTTTGTAAAGCTTATGCCGGCACGGGTTTCCGAAGTCTTATTCTCAAAAACCGCCACCGACAGGCGGGTGATGTCTTTATTGACATACCCGCCGCCTTCAAGGTGATACCCGCAGGCTCCCAGGAAGAGCAGACCCGCCAGTATAAAAAATTTAATTCGTTTCATATCACACCACTATATTAACAAGGGTTTGTTTTTTCCGAATCACAATGACTTTTTTAATCGGTTTTTCCTGTAAATACTTTTGCACACGTTCATCGGCCAAGGCAATTTCCTTAATCCCCGCCTCTTCCACCTGGGCGCCGATGGTAAATTTTGCCCGAAGTTTTCCATTTACCTGTACCACAACCAGCACCTCATCGGTCTCAAGGGAATCTGTACGAAAGTCCGGCCAGGAATGCTCCAGGATGGACCCCTTGTTGCCCATTCGTTCAAACAATTCCTCACAAAAATGGGGAATGATGGGACTTAAGAGCAGCAAAATGTTTTCAAGACTAAAAAGAAGAACCGATTTCATCTCCCGGTCAGCCGTGTCAATCTCCACACCGTACATGGCGTTTACAAGCTCCATGACGGCTGAAATCGCGGTATTGAAATGAAAGCTTTTGTCAATATCATCGGTAACCTTTTTAATGGTCTGATTGGCTTTGATATACAGCTCTTTTGCGTCCTGGGAGTCCAGATCTGAAGCCGCCCCTTTAAAGGGAGCCATGGCGCCGGCATCAATTTTGTCCATACATTCAATAGCAAGACGCCAGACCCGGTTGACAAACCGGTTGCTGCCTTCCACGCCGTCTTCGCTCCATTCAAGGTCGCGTTCCGGAGGGGCCGCAAACAAACAAAAGATACGGGTTACATCTGCTCCGTATCGTTCAAGAAGCTCATTGGGGTCCACCACATTTTTTTTGGATTTGGACATTTTGATCACCCGGCCGACTTCAACTTCACTGCCGCATCGGGTGCAGGCAAGGGCGTCATTTTCCTGCTTTTCTGCTTCTTCTGGAAACAAAAACCCGTGCTCGGGACAGGTCATGGTTTCCTTGCACACCATCCCCTGGGTGAGCAGGCGGGTAAAGGGCTCTTTAAAATCGATCAGGCCAAGGGTATTCAAAACCCGCATGAAATACCGGGAATACAACAGATGCAGCACGGCATGCTCGACTCCGCCGATGTATTGGTCCACCGGTGCCCAGTATTGAACAGCCGAAGGATCAAACATTCCGCCTTCATACCGGGGGGAGCAATACCGCAGATAATACCAGGAGGATTCCACAAAGGTATCCATGGTATCGGTGTCTCTTTTGGCATCCTTTCTGCCGCAGGAAGGACAGGTTGCTTTGGAAAAATAATCCAGAAAAGGAAGCGGAGATCCTCCTTTTGCCAAAAGGTTGGCCTCCTCGGGAAGCCTTATGGGAAGCTGTTCTTCGGGCACAGGCACAACCCCGCAGGAAGGGCAGTGAATCACCGGGATGGGCGTTCCCCAATACCGCTGTCTGGATATACCCCAATCCCTGAGCCGATAGGAAATGGCCTTTTTCCCGCAGCCTTTTTCTTCCAGCCAATCTGTCATCACCTCCATGGCAGCCTGGCTTTCCATGCCGTCAAACTGACCTGAATTCACCATCACCCCGGATCCGGTATAGGCCGCTTCCATCGTCGCCCCATCCAGGTTTTCCCCCTCGGGCTGGACCACTACCCGGATATCAAGACCGTATTTGCGGGCAAAATCAAAATCCCTCTGGTCCCCGGCAGGGACCGACATGATGGCACCGGTTCCATATCCCATCAAGACAAAATTGGCTGTATAAACGGGAATTTTTTCTCCGGTTGCCGGATTGATGCAATGGGCGCCGGTAAACACCCCCTCTTTTTCATATTTTTCTATCCCGTCTGCAGACCTCTCCTGGCTGGATACCTTTTGAACAAAGGCGTCAACAGCCTCCTGCTGATCGGTTCCCCTGGACAATGTTTCCACCAAAGGATGTTCCGGTGCCAGGCACATGAAGGTTGCCCCGAAAATTGTGTCCGGACGGGTGGTAAACACCTCAAGATCCTGGTTGCTGCCGTCAATCTTGAATTTGAGTTCAGACCCTATGCTTTTTCCGATCCAGTTTTTCTGCATTATCGTAACCTTGTCCGGCCAGCCGGGCAATTGATCACAATGGACCAACAGATCTTCCGCATAATCGGTAATCCTGAAAAACCACTGCCAGAGCTTTTTTTGCTGAACCGCCTGGGAGCATCGCCAGCATTTGTCCTGCTCCACCTGTTCGTTGGCAAGAACGGTCTGGCATTTTTCACACCAGTTGACAAAGGATTCCTTGCGGTAGGCCATGTCTTTTTCCAGCATTTTCAGAAACAGCCATTGCTCCCAGCGGTAATATTCCGGCCTGCAGGTGGCAATTTCACGATCCCAGTCATAGGAGAACCCCATTTTCTTAAGCTGGGACCGCATGGCCGCAATATTGGCATAGGTCCAGGCGGCAGGATGGGTGTTGTTATCAATGGCGGCATTTTCAGCCGGCATGCCAAAGGCATCCCACCCCATGGGGTGGATGACATTAAATCCCTTCATCCGTTTGTACCGTACCACCACATCCCCGATGGTGTAGTTTCGAACATGCCCGATATGAATTTTCCCCGACGGATAGGGAAACATTTCTAACAGATAGTATTTTTCCTTTGAGGGATCTTCAGCCACCTTGAAAAGCTCATTTTTCTTCCAATATTCCTGCCATTTTGGCTCAACAGCACCAGGATTGTACCGTTCCTCCATTATATTCATTCCTCCGAAAGCATCCGCTATTGATATGATTCATTTCCATATAAATCTTAATAGATGCCACAACCTGTGCCAAATAGCAAGTTGGAACTCATCCCCCAAATCCACCGCCTATTTTTTTATACATCCGTCCAAAGGCAATTCGGGGGATTTTTTTGTTTGGCTGGAGATTAATTCACCGGAGGAACAACCCTTTGGGCTCCATCTCCCTGATTATTTT
>Ga0180007_10002124_pt1 | contig 24351 bp, 33 predicted proteins | sample MM_PC_MetaG_FD_121122 | JGI IMG/M metagenome (GOLD analysis project Ga0180007, IMG submission 121122) | Groundwater microbial communities from the Aspo Hard Rock Laboratory (HRL) deep subsurface site, Sweden - MM_PC_MetaG | ecosystem: Environmental > Aquatic > Deep subsurface > Groundwater... | reverse complement strand
ATAGCACCTCGTTTTATCGTCGCTAAAACACAAACTTAATGACGATAAGGTGCTATTTATAACTTTCTAAAATTAAGGGTTTCTACAGAACCTCCCTCATCAAAAAATTTATATAGTTATATGAATAAAAAATAATTAAAAAGAGGTTAAAATTGACACAAGCATTATTAATTCTTACAAATATCGCGATAATTCTTCTTTTAGGACTGCTGTGTACAATAATTTCAAAAAAACTAAACATTTCAAATGTCTTGTTACTGATAATCTTAGGAGTCATATTAAAAGCAATAACCTACAAAAATCAGTCAGTATTCGAGTTCACACCATCATTTCTCATCTCAATATCAATTCTTGCTCTTGTAATGATTACTTTTGACGGATCATCCAGACTTAAATTAAAAGAAGTGGATGCATTCTCAAACGATGCACTCAAATTAGTCATGATGTTTATTATAACAAGCATAATCTTCGTTGGTTTTTTTACAAATTTATTATTCTATGAAACATTTTCTTTTGAAACAATCATTTTGTCGATAATTTTTGCAGTTGTCGTTATTGGAACTGATCCGAGTGCGGTGTTTTCAATGCTCAAATCAAAGACTAATAAGGTCGTTGAGTTCTTACAGATAGAAGCAATAATTAATACGCCAATCGTTGTTTTAATACCATTCATCCTTCTTGACTTCATTGCAGAGGCGAAAACTTCATCAATAATTGAGGGTATTGTTGAACAAATAGTTCCTTTTTTCAGGCAGATAGTTGTGGGTATTGGTGCTGGAGTGATAATTGGAATAATCGTTTTTAAAGCGATGAAGAAAGTGTATTCTCACCAATTAAGTCCGCTTGGAGTTATAACCGCAGCAATACTGTCTTATATCCTTGCGGAAAACCTTGGAGGCAACGGTGTTTTGAGTGTTGCAACGATGGGTCTTTTCTTTGGAAGTATTTATGTTAAAAGAAAATCTCACTTACAAGAATTCAGTTCTATGCTTTCAAACGCTTTAGAAATATTTGTTTTTGTATTAACGGGCTTTTTAATAAGTTTTAAGTTGAATCCGGGTTTCATCTTCAAATCATTGATTTTGTTTGCAGTATTGGTCCTTGCTAGAAAACTATCTTTGTATTTAACTTTAAGAAAAAAGGGTTATAATTCAAAAGAACAAACATTTATGGCTTTGAACATGCCAAAGGGTCTTCCGGTTGCAGTTGTTGCGTTTTCATTATCTGTTAAAAACATTTCACAACTTGGAATAATTCTTGATTTATTACTTGCCTTCATCGTTTACTCGCTTATTTTATCAACTATCATCGATAGGTACTCTAAAAAGTTCATCAAGATTGAACTTGAAAACTAAAACGAACTTTTTGAAATAGTATTTGAACAGTTGTTTTTAAGAAATTATCGTTCCTGTAAATTTCTTGTTATCAAAAATCTTTTGGAGATTATTTAAGTTTTTACCGTTGGCTATAATAACTGTTAGTCCAAGTCTTTCTGAAAGTTTGCTTGCGACAGGATCAAAAGGCACGTTGAGTCCCGGATCCCATTTATCACCCACTATTCTTCGAAAGTCTTTCCAAGAAATTTTTTCTATTTTTTTTGCATCTTCAAATTGTCTAGGGTCTTTATTATAAACGTACTCAATGTTTGTAAGATTAATAACTTTTTTTATACCAAGGTTTTTTGCGAGCAGTACTGCATCTTTATCAGAGCTACATCCGGGTTTCCAACCACAGCCTATTAGAATTTTTTCTTCAAAAGCAATTTTTTTTGTTGGGTTATCAATGATTGTTGGATGTGCTAAATCTCCAAACAAGCTTTTAACAAATTGTGCATTCATTTTTGTTACTGAAATTCCTAGCCAGTCAGTTTCAAGGTCTGAAATTTTTGATATGTCTCTTGCTGCTGACTGATATTTACGACAAATTTTTCCTCCGCCAGTAATTATAACGAATCGAAATCCTTCTTTAATATATTTTTCTATTAATTTCTTGAATTCTTTTAGATATTCAGCGTCGATTTCTTCCGGAAATATTAGTGAGCCTCCAAGACTTAATATAATTGTTTCTTTTTTCATAATCAAAAGAACAATTTCGCGGTTAATAAAGTTTTTGAAATGTTTGAACCTACTAAATAGTGATTAATTTATGAAAAGATTTAAAAATGAGGAGATATTCTAAAAAAATATGTCTGAAGAAAATGTTTTCCTTCCTAAACAAAATCTGTATGATGTTCTAAAAGAAAATCCTCTTTTAATAACAAAATTAGAAAACACACCAAATGGTGCAATAATAAGAGGATTCGCTTTTGAAATAGAATCATGGGCAATGATAGAAATACCTGACAGAGAAATTCTCAGAACAAGAATAAAAAAAAAATATGACTTGGAAAAAATCGATGAATACTTCATACCAATAATGGTCGACACAGAAACATACAGAGATATCAAAGGAAAAGAAAAACCACGATTTGGAGGAGGAAGCATAGAAGAATTACTAAGAGAAATAAATCTTCCAGAAGGACACGTAAATAGAATCAATAATCATTTTATAGCATACATTTGCACAAAAATAGGTGACATCACACAAGCCATAGAACACGAAGCAATACATGCATATATTATGCAAAAAAATCCCTATTACAAACACATGATGCCAACATATAGTTACACATTTGAAAAACAAGTCAACCTCAAAGATTTAGGATGGATGGAAGCAATAGCATGGACTGCAACAAATGAAGAATTAGATGTAAAAAAAGTCGTTGATAGATATACAAATAAATTTCAACGCGTACCAATAAAGTATCTGACACAAGCATTGATAATCAGAGCAATCGAACCTTATTTAAAAAAACAATCCAAAACAGAAAAAACAGAGAATAGGAGAACTAATCACACAATTATCTATAAAAAATTAATCAGAGATATCTTAACAGAATTTCAAAAACCAAAAAACATAAGCACAATAAAAGAACAATGGACTGCATCATTTACAAAAGCCTTAAAGCTCAAAAATGAATACGGTGTGAAAGAATTTCTAAAAAAAGCAGCCCTAGAACATGAAAACAAAATAAGATAAAACAAGACAAAATGATACTTAAAAATCTAAATCCAACAAAAAATTATTTCAACAAAAAAGAAATAATCAGGATAATCAATACATTCGAAAACATTGTAAAACAAGAAGTACTAAAAAAAGACAGTCAATACACGATAGTGATTGAAAATAAAAACACAAAGTATCGAGTTGCAAACACAAAAATAATACTAGAAGATATGCTAATAAAACCATTAGCAAAAGAAATAAAAAAAGCGATGAATCTAGAAGAACAAAAACAAACATATAAACTACCAATCATGGGACAAGATAACGAACTATATGAATTCGAAATCCCAAAAAGCAAACTAAACTGCCCAATAAACCTGCAAAGAACTGCAAAACAAATTATCAACGAAATACACGATGCAACAAAAGAAGGGAAAAAAGACTTGCCAATATACAAAGTTCACACAAAAACAAACTCATTCTTCGGAGTTAACCTTGAATTAATGATTAAAAGAAAGTTTGGTTATAAATTACACGATGCAATAACAGAATACATGGAATCAAAATATGGCTATTTAGCTCACTCAGAATATTTTAATTTTGAAATTCAATGTTATTCAAATTTAAATTATATACTAAAACCAGACATATTCACCAGCACAGGTAATGAAATGATTTCTAAACTAATTGGGGTGGAAGAGAAAAAAAAAGAAAAAAAAAGAAAAAAACAACCATACAAAGAAAAAAACATAGATGTAATATTTGAAGATGAAGAAGATAAATTAATTCAAAACATAACAAAAATTGCAGTTGACAAAATAATTGCAGAAACAAAAAGACAAATCAAAGGTCAAAAAAACAAGTATACAAAAAAAGAACAAGAAAAAGGAATCAACATTACGAGGTTCTCATGGGGAAAATATATGAGAGAACAAATTATTAGACCATTAGAAGAAGAATTAGCTAGCTGGATAAAAGGATTCTACTTTCCAAAAGAAGGTGTGTACACAAACTCTGTAAACACAAACATAATCATACCAACAAAAAAAGAAAAAAGCGTTATACAAGAAGACTTAATGCTCAAACTAGCACAAGCAATCAATGAAAGATCAATTATGAATTTTGAAAAAATACCTGCTGGAATAGATTTGCGAATAGCAAACGAGTATTCAAGCGCGTTCTTCGGATACACAACAAAAAATAAAGAAAACCAACCAAAAACATTTATCTCAATAAAACCAATGCTGCATGAATTCCTAGAACAAATATATACTCAAATCAAAAAGCAAATACCATACGAAAAAATAACTTATAGAACCAACAAAAAAGAGCTAATAACAAATCAACCATACAAAGAAGATTGTGAAAAAATAATCTGGAAAACAAATAATTAAGAAAAAAAATAAATTCCAAATAATCCTAATACAACTCTTGTTTTTCAAAACGACCAGCATACTTCGCACCACCTTCACAACGCTGAAGTATCAACTGACAAATTCTTGTTCCAGGATAAAGAGCGAGAGCAACCGGACCCTCATTATGAATCTCTAAAACCTGCTTATTAGAAACGCCTGGGTGAACAAAACTAGCAGTGATATGCACAGTAAGCCCAACCCTTGCAAAACGACTCCTGCCCTGAAGCCAACCACAAATATTTTCAGGTAAAAAAACAGTTTCCCTCGTAATACCAAGGATTGTTTCTCCAGGCTTTAGAATATATCTATCTGTGACTTCACAAGAATTAGTTACATCATTAAAATCCAACCCTTCAACAATATCAAAGAAATCGTCATCAGCAGTCTTTTTAAAATAACGAAACTTATTATCAAGAGTTAAATCAATAGAAGCAGGACCAACATTTTCTTCACAAAAAGGCTCAATCCTAACATGACCAAGCCTCACCTCTTCTAAAATCTTATCTCTTGTAAGTATCATGTAATAATTAACCTAAGTAACTCATATATTTCTTATCACTCTCATCAGCAGCTTTTTTACCCTGCTGCAACATGCCTTTAAGTTTGTTCTCAAAGTCTTCAGCTTGCTTTAGTAATGGAGCGTAATTAACTGATAACTTCAAATATTTGTCTAAAATTTCAATAATCTTTGCTGCAGCCTTACTATCCGGAAGAGAACTATGAGTTTCTGCAAATAAGCAAGTAACCTTATCATATTTCAACATAATAGCAGCAGTCACACCTAAAATTATACTTTCATCAACAGGCTTCAAACCAAGAGACTTAAGTTTTTCATCACCAAAAAAATAAACCCGAGTCTCATCAAGAGAAGGATTTGGAGAAGCAATACCTTCAATACTCAAAATACCCTTTACTTTAAGTTTCTCTGCAAGATCAGCTATTGCATCTGCAATAACCCATTCATGACCTTTAGTATTAAGAATAGTCTGTAAAATAACAATGTTATGCTTTTTAGAATAATAAACAGCCATTGGTTTTACAAGTTTACCTTTATGAATAGCAACCATTGCTGGAAGTTCATCATACACAAACTCTCCAATTTGCTCACAATTCATGTGTTCAAGTAAAAATTCAGTTGCTATTGTTCCAATAAGTCCAAAACCAGGAAACCCTTCAATGATAGTACAACCCTGTGGTTTTTTCCAAAGATTAATTTTCATAAAAAACACCTCACAAACTAACCAAACTAATAAAACACTACTTTATAAATTTTTTGACTTACAAATTATCAACTGATAACTCAAGAACCAGCATATTCTTGATATATAACATGACCACAAGATTTACAATGAGAAGCATCCTTATCATGAAATTTCAAACCACAATTAGAACAAGTAATCTGGTTTTTATCAGACATCCGTCCCCATTCACGAACAATCTGACTTGCCTGCCAAGGAATAAAGACAATTCCTGAAAGAATCATAAGAACAGTAACCCATTTACCAGCCACAGATAAAGGTATAATATCTCCAAACCCGACTGTTGTAAGCGCAACAACTGTAAAGTAAAACGCATCACCAAAGTTTTGAACACCACTATTTATAGCACTTTCAACACTCCAAAAAAGACCAGAAGAAATGAAAAAAATCATTAACAGGGTGATAAGAAGCCTCACAACCCTTAAAAGATGCCAAGTAATTTTTCCAAAAAAGAAATCCGGATTAGCAGTGAATCTTAAAAATCTAAAAACTCTAAAAACCCTTAAAACACGAAGCACTTTTACAAAACCAAGATTTAAACTTGTAGCTGGGAGAAGCATCAAAGAAATAGTCGGAATAATAGCAATAAGATCTATGATGCTGTAAATATTAAATACATGCTTTAAACGATTTCTCGCACCATAAAGCCTTGCCAAATACTCAACGATAAAAAAGAAAACCATGATAACCTCTAAAGTCCACAAAAGCTCTCTTGAAGCAGCAGATATATTATACGTTTCGATAACAAAAAAAGCGCAGACAAGCAAGTTGATAAATAAAATTGATATATCTATAATCTTCCCGGGAAGTGTCTGACAATCAATAAGATAAAACTGAATTGTTTCTCTCAAAGAACGATTATTATGCTTTGACATCATTAATAGTTATTCTTACTGTTAAATTTAAATTTTGTGATTTTTTACTAAAGGAAATTAAAAATTAGACTAATAATAATTCCCTTTAGATAATAGAATGTGAAAAGCAATCCAATAACTATTGTCACATTCTATTTTACAATAACCTTTTTAAAAGGAAAGCAAACACTTAATACCTGTGCTTAAAAAAAAAGTTATATTAGACACAAATTTTTTACTGATACCAGGTCAGTTCAAGGTTGATATATTCACAGAAATAGAAAGAGTTATGAATGAGCCTTACAATTTATGTATTATTGACAAAACAATAAATGAATTAAAAGGAATAGAAATTTACGGGAAAACCAAAGATAGAAACGCCGTGAAACTCGCAATAGCACTAATACAAAACCTTATAAAACAAAAAAGCTTAAAAACAATCAATAGTTACTCAAGAAAAAGCGTTGATGATATCATCGTGAAAAAATCCGACAAAAACGTTTATGTAGCAACGCAGGATAAAGAATTAAAAAAAAGAGTTAAAGAGCACCAAGGAAGAATAATCACACTCAAACAAAAAAAATATCTTATAAGGGAGTAAAAAAAAAATGTTTTACAAAGTAAAAGTACAAGACCACATAAGACTTCCTCCAGAAAAGTTTGGCGGAGACTTAAAAAAAGCGATGTTTACAGAGATTAAAAGCAAGTTCGGAGGATTCATCTCCAAAGATATGGGCTTAGTAATTGATGTTTCAGACATTGAAGAAATTGGTGAAGGAAAAATAATACCAGGCGATGGCGCAGCATATTACCAAGCAAAGTTCAACTTACTAACATTTCAACCAGAACTTCAAGAAGTCATACCTGGAAAAATCAAAGATGTTGCAGACTTTGGAGCTTTTTTCAGCATGGGTCCAATTGAAGGAATGATCCATATAAGTCAAACAATGAATGACTTCGTAAGCTTTAGCAAAGACAAATCATTACAAGGAAAAGATACTAAAAGAAGCCTTAAAATTGGTGATAAATGCCATGCAAGAATCATCGCAGTTTCATACAAAGATGTTGCAAACCCAAAAATCGGTTTAACAATGAGACAACAAGGACTTGGCAAAGAAGATTGGATTTCAGATGATCTTGATAAAATAAGCGGTAAAAAACCTAAAGAAGAGGCTAAAAAATGAAACGAAAAGTTTGTAAAAGATGTAAAATATTTGTGGAAGGAGATATTTGTCCAATATGTAAAAAAAATTCTTTTTCAACAAACTGGCAAGGCAGAATCCATTTTCTTGATATAAAAAAATCAATGATCGCTCATGAAATGGGAGTAGAATTAAAAGGAGAATACGCAATTAAAGTAAGATGATATTAACAATTATAAAACAAGAAGAACAACCATTGATGAACAGAAACAAGGTTGAAGCCAACCTTTCGTTCACAGCAACAACACCTTCAAGAAAAGATGTACAAAAAGATATGGCAAAACAAGTAAAAGCCGAATTGGGTCTTGTGATGATAAAATCCATACATAGTGGTTTTGGTAGAAACATTGCTGAAGTAAAAGCATATATTTACAAAAATAAAAAGGCTTTGGAAAACTGCGAACAAAAACACATCATAAAAAGACATGAAGAAACAAAAACCGAAGCCACAAAAGAAGCTGAAGCAAAACCAGAAGTACCTGCAGAAGAGACTCCTGTAGAGGAAAAAAAAGAGGAAAGCAGTGAATAAAAATGGCAAAAAAACAAAAGAAAAAACAACCAGCATCAAAAGTTGCAAAAGTCTATGAAATTTCTGGAGATTCTATAAAAGCAAAAAATAAAAAGTGTCCTAAATGCAATGTTTTCATGGCAAACCATAAAGATAGATGGACTTGTGGTCGATGTCAATACATGGAAAAAAAATAAGAAATTTCTATTAATTTAATTTAATTTTTTTTACGCCTTAAATAATACATCAGATTCTTGCATTTTTGGTGTTTTAAAAAAAAGATATGAACCAAGAACTAAACCTGTAAAAGTAAGAGCATCTTCAAAATTTTTTTGTGTGAAGAGTGCGTTCCACACTATGAAGTTTTAGAACAAGAAGAACTATTACTGTCAAGACGAGTGACATATAATAATAACCAAGACCAACAGCTATACCAACCCCTGCAACAACCCAAATACCTGCTGCAGTCGTAAGACCACGAATGTTGTGTTCAGCATTCATAATAGTTCCAGCCCCTAAAAAGCCTATACCTGTAATTATTCCTGCAATAATTCTTGCTATAGAATCAGGATATAGGCTAAAAAAGTCAACAGCAAGAATTGTGAAAACAGCTGCTCCAAGACAAACAAGAATGTGGGTTCTAAGACCTGCAGGGCGTTCTTTTAGTTCTCTTTCCAAGCCTATAAATCCACTTAATACAAGTGCCACTAAAAGCTTTAACAAAAAATCAACTTCTAACATATATTAATTAGTCGCATTGATTCTTTAAAAATTTTTCTTATTCCTGGAAAGTTATAGAAATATTTAAAAACATCAAAATAAAATTAAAAAGCATGATTGATAAAATAACCGATTTCGAACTAGAACTCAAATTTACTGATGAGTTTGAACAAATTCTAACTGAGATTATAAAAACTATTAACGAGCTTATACGCTCTGAACACTTAGCAGCTTTTTATAAGGCTGATGTGAAAGATAAGGAAAAAACGTTTCATGAATTAAAAAAACAAATTGAAGATATAATAATGCTTCTCGGGATGAATCACTTGCTTCCAGCGATAAATCTTTTAGAAAGAGAAATTGAGGGTGAAAAAGAGATTGTTCTTATTAAAGAAGAAAAGCACAAAATAGAAGATGTTGAGAATAAGCTTATTGATATACGAAATAATTTTCAACAAGTTGAAAAAAGACTTAACAAGCTAGAGAATGATATTCCTGTTGAAATAACAAAAAAGAATGTTTCAAATTACATAAAAATGCTTGTTACTAATTTAATAGAAATACAAAACATACTAGATAAGACTCAACCCGAACTAAAAATTGTTAAAAGTGAAGAAAGAGCGATTCTAAAAGAGTATGTGAATATTAAAAATTTAATTTTATAGTTTAGAAGCTTTTTTATGATCTACTTTATTTTTTGATTGTTTTATAGCAGTTCTTAAGAGAATAGTATTTTCTTTTTTAATATTCTCAATGAGTTCATCTTTTCGAACCAGTTCTTCTTCTAATATTTTTATTATTCTTTCATAATCCTTTGATACCTGCGGCAATTTTTTAGTCATACAAAGCTTGTTAGGAAGAAGCTATTTTAATAATTTTTGGAAAAAAAGTTCTTGAAATCTCGAAATATTTACGAAAAATCATTCTGAAATTTTATAAAGTAAAATCAATAAATTCAAACAAATGAGAAAACAAATCCTAAAACAATTAAGAAAAAATTCTCGAAAAAGCATTTCCAAAATTGCAAGAGAAGAAAAAATAGCAACCACAACTGTTTTTGAAGAACAACAAAAACTAGAAAAAATAATTCATAAACACACAACAATCGTTGATTTCAGAAAATTAGGTTTTGGACAAAGAAACTTATTGTTTGTTAAAGCAAAAAATAAACAAGCATTATTCTCTTTTCTTTCAAAACACCCAAACATCAATAATTTTCATAAAGTCGAAAGTTTCAACTTCGGGTTTGAAACAGTCTTTGCTAATATGAAACAATTCTATGATTTTCTTGAACAATTAGAACAATTCGAAATAGAAGATTTACACAAATACGAATTAATTGAAGATATTAAACGAGAAGAATTTCTTGGATAGATTCCGGAAAATTTACGGACCAAATCGGAAAAAACATTCTTTTTTCTAAAAAACTCTTATAAAGACTTTTTTGAACAAATAAAGCTAAAGGTTATGAGGTGATTTACCAATGGAAGAAGAATATATAAGCAGTATAACAAATGAACAAAAAAATACGACACCAAAAAAAAATAGTGAACATAAACAAAGAAAAAATTATTTTGGAAAAGCAATAGTAGGAATAACAATATTTACGACAGGATTATTTTTAGGTGACAAGATAGATACGAACAGAGAGTTCTTTGAACCATTAAGATATTTCAAAAAACCAGTGGCTCAACAATGCCCACAAGACTACTGGAACTATACAACAAAAGTAGAACTTGAAAATGATGAAATAATGTTGTACTTCGGAAACAAAGAAACAAACGAATATCGATTAGTCCGAAAAAATGGGCTTGTAGGAACAATCTGCGATAATTTAGAAAATATAATCGCAGAAGTCAGTAAAGACTCGGGTTTTTCTCAAACAAAAGAATCCATAACAAAAAAAGTCAAAGAATGGACTAAAAAAGAAGAAGGACAATAAGATGGGACTCTTAAAAAGAATAGGAAAAACCGCGGTAATTTATGGCATAGCATATCTTGCATTCAAAGATTGCTCAGGAGTTTTAAAAGCAGAACCAGAACAAGAGCTCAAAACAAAAGAACAATACGAACAAATAATAGATTACAAAACATCAGAAGTCAAAGTTATAGAAGATTATAGAATATAAAATCATAATAAAACCACGATGAAATCACAAGAAAAAGGTTTCGTTTTTGAAAAGTTCATAGTTGAAATGCTAAAAGATCTTGGGAAAAAAAACATTCAACACAATCAGCAAAAAAAGAAGAAACGAATCTTTGGAGAAGACCTGCGATTTCAGATTGACATAACATACGGTGTTTTTAGAAAACACTATGTTGAATGCAAATACAAAGAAAAAAACAATGTTGGACTTGAAGATGTTGCAAAATTTAGAAGTGTCCTTGAAATAATGGAAATACCCTATAACAGAGGATTAATGGTTACAAATAAATATTACACAGAAAGAGCCAAATACTACGCAAAAAAAAACCACATTAAATTATATAATCGGAATGATTTGATGAGTTGGTGTTGGAAAAGAAAAAAATTCGTTGAAAAAATAATCGGCACAAAAAAATTTGATTTAGAAAAAAGAATCCTTGGAGGTGTATGAGGATGAAAGATGAAACAACAGTTGAGAAAGAAAAAAACGAAGAAGAATTAGAACAGGAACAAAATCTTGAACAAAAACTTCGCGAAAAAGAAGACATAAGAAGAATACAAAGAGTGGTTGATAGAACAAAATCTAAAACTGGAGAAAAGATATTTCAAAAAAATGCAGTTACAAACGCAAAAGAATATATTCTAGAAAAAAAAGAAGAAGCCAAAGAAAAAAAGAGTGAAGAAGACACAATAAAACTATTTGATTATCAGAAAGAAGCAAAAAACATACAACAAATGATTAACAGTTTATTTGTCAAAGACTTATCAACAAAATATCAAACCAAAGATAAGATTCTTCTGAAATTGTTTGAATTAATAAGTGAAACTGTAAAAGAAAAATATCAAACAAAACTTGAAAAAAGAATAATAGAAGAAACAAGAAAAGAAAAGTTATACGAAATGCAAGACATGATTACAAACCTTAAGAAAAAAGAACACTTCGCTCAAAAAGACTACGATTTATTAGAAACAAAAATTGAAACTACAAGAAACGAACTCTTCAACAACGAAGCAATAATGAAAACCTATAACAAATCAATAGAAGATGGGTTAAAAGAAATAAACAAACTCAGAGACGATCAACAAAAATGTTACAACGAAAAAGATTATGAAACTGCAGGAAAAATATCAAAAGAACTATCAAACCTGAAAATAGATGTGAATGATTGGCGTAAAAAAAGAACTGAAGCAGCATCGAAAATAGAGAATAAATTCAAACAAGTAAAAAGATATGAAAACAGCAAGATACAAGCATATACCAAAGCAGATTTCATACAAACAGTTCTTATAAGTCTTGAATCCAATTTTGAGAACATCGACTCATTTTACGAACAACACAAAACATGGAGTGGAATGGAAGGAATAATTGATGCAGTAATACTTGTGAAACAAACGAATAAAACGCAAAAAAAATTAGATGAAATAACAGAATATGAAATTAAAGCATCAAAAAACTTACCAAGAGAAATGGATTTTTCTGTGCCAATAAGTCAAAGCCTTCAAACACTAACAACCAGTATAGAAAATGATTGTTTAGTTGATGGGGAAGAAAAATACACTGATGCTTTAAAACTTGCAAACAACATAAGAGAAGAATTGTACAGTTAGAATTCTAAAAACTCTTTTTTTTTCAAGAAAAAAAAGACGAATGAACAAAAAAGAGAAAAAGAAAGAAAAAAAGACAAAAAAGAAAAAATGAACAAGATAGTTATAACTGAAAATGAAAGCAAACAAAGCCTATTAGAAAGTAAAGTTTATTTTCAGTATAAAAGAGAAAAAAACGATGAGCTTGAAAAACTCATAGGTAATTATTTCGCAATCAGAAATAGCTTCATAAACAACAATATTTACAAAACTGGAGAGTATTTCAAAGATCAAGAATTTTGTGATATCCACGCATTAAACATCGCTGCAAAAGAATCTCAAATAAAAGGATGCTCAGAAAACACGAGTTTTGGAATGTTAGAAATAAAAGTTTTTGACTATGATTTAGAAGCTCGCAAAAATATTATTTTAGGAAAACTTTTGGAAAAATATTATACAAGTACAAAAGTATCCGAAGAAGAAGGATATTTTGAAAACTGGCTTTTGAATGAAACAGAAAAATTAGCTTTCAAAGAAGAATATCAAAAACAAAGAAAAATTTCTGAAAATATTGAGATTAGAATTGAAGATAGAATTTATAAGAGCTTAAAAGAAAAAAATTTAATCTATCTTGGTGATACAAAAACAGAGTTCTTGGTTGGAAACACAGAACTTGAAAAAACCCTTCGTCTAACAGTTGAAAACCTTATGTTTTACAATCCTGAAAACAAAAAAAATCTAATGCTTGAATACGGTGGATTTCCACAAACAATGATGATTTGGGGAAGACCCGGAACTGGAAAAACAACCGCCATAAACAACATGATAGTCTACGCAAAAAACATTTCTGCAAAAATAGAAAAACCGCTAGAAATAATAAACATTTCAAACAATTTTAAAAGCGAATATTTTTCAAAATCAGCAAATGAACTGAGAAAGATATTTTCAGAGATAAGCAAAGGTGAAAAAATCTACATAACCATCTGTGAAGATATCGACACAGTATTTTTCTCGAGAAATGAGTTAAAAAGTCATCCTGAAGAAAAAAAAATTCTTGGAGAAGTTATGAATATACTTGAAGGAATAACTACTGTTAACAAAGGAAACAACGTATTTATCGCAACAACAAACAACCCATTATCTGAAGACTCTGCACTTGCAAACAGGCTTAACGAAACAATAATAAAATCAACAGGACCAAAAACCGCAGATGATTACATACTAATATTTCAAAACAAATTAAAAGCAGGTATTAATCAGGGTTTTGTAAAAATTAAAGACTGGATAAATATTGGAGTCATTGCCAAAGAATATGACTTTAATGGTCGTGATATAAAAAATATTTGCAAAAGAACAATGCAGGAAGCAAAAAACTTTGAAAAACAGAGTAGCTTTTACAAAATGGACGAGTCAGAGTTTAAAAAAATTGTTCTTTCATTTTTTAAAGATATTAATGAACAAAAACTTATAACCTTTATCAATAATTATCAAGGACAATTACTTGAGCAAAAAAGAATTGCTAAAAAAACCGCTTTAGAAGAAAAAGTTGATGAGATTAAGCTTTACAAACAAGCACAAATAGAGGTAGAAACATGTCTGGATGGAAATCAAACTTTATGAACAAATATGAACGAAGCCTTGAAATTTTAAGAGATTTCAATTATGATTTTTCTGAAAAAGAGTTTTTGGCTGCAAAGTTTTTAGAAACACGCTACAATAAAAAAGATGAAATCTATGTAAATATGGAAAGAATTCTGATAAAAACAAACTCTGATCATATATATTTTAAAACACGAGCTATTATGAAACAAAAATTAAGTGTCAAACAATTACAGTACTGTAAACAAGTCATCAGAAAAAACATGGAATATTATGCTTGTATAAATTACAAAGAGGGAGTTCTCAAAACTTTAGAACTTGAAAAAAAATGTCAGTCAAAACTTGAAATGATTCTGTGAATAAAAAACCACACACTGAAGTTTGTGGTATTCATTGGAATCAGTTAAATTCAACCATTCATCCTGCTCTTGAAAGAACAGGTATTTTGGCTGATTCCAATAAAACCAAAAAAATTATAAAGAAGTTAAATAATATTATTTCTAAAGAATAAACAACTTCGCCCTAAAGGACGAGGTATGTTAGTACATAAAAAAGAATAAGTAACGACAAACAGTCGTTCACACTCCATCTTTAAAGAAGGAGTATTCTTTTTTAGTAATAAAAAAGAGGGATTTTTATGGGTGAAAAAAAAGTTTCAATAACATTAATCTCAATAATTATTATAGTCATAGCTTCAAGCATAATTTTACCGGAAATAAAAGCAGATTACCTAAGCGGTTGTCCGGCAGTAACAATATCCAATCTAGACTTTCCATGCGGACAATATGATGGTGTATGTCCTGAAAAGTTCTTTATTGGAGAATATGAACCGTTAACATGTTCAGTGTTCATTGATGGATATAAATGCTTAGACCCTGACTGCATGGGCTGTGTTGTTGGAAATGTCAAAACTGAAGATGAAAGTTTTCCAGAAGATATTACCAGCACAGAAATTGTTTATCAATTAGATGTTTGGAACGGTGAAACATTCATAGGTTTAAAAAATAAAACAACACTGGATGTGGAAGGCAACTTCACATTAGATGTTCCATCTGGAACAACAGTTATTTTTACAGCAAGAAATTATGGTTATGGATCTGATGTAAATATTATAAGCATACTTGAACCTTTCATTGTTACAAATGCTTGTTATAAATTAAAATTTGTTCTTCCAAACGCTTCATGTGAAGGTGATTGTACTTTAACAAGTGATAATTTATGTCATGCACCTTGTCATGAGAAAGGACAACCAAATGATATGTGTGAATTTTACAGCATAGATACTAATAACGAATTCGGAATTTCAACAGCAGATGTTTGTTATGAAAATCTTGCAAAACCTGGAACAAGAGTTTTAATTAACAGAGATGAAGAAACACAAAAATGTACTTGGGTTAATTGTTGTGAAGGGGGCGCTCCATACGAAGAGCTTTGTCCTAAGGTTGACATTTCAAAAATGAATATAATGGATGCTATAAGAACAACGAGAATTGTTAAATACAATAATCAATTTGCAAAAATCCATGTTTATTATTGGGAATAAAAAAGTTAACTGTGAGTTTTAATCTTTAAAATAAAGGTTTTTTAGATGATGAAAAAAAGAGGTTCTTATTTTTTCGTATTAGACGCACTAATAGGGGGCAGTATATTACTGTTAAGTCTTGTTGTTATATTCAGCTCATACCTAAACACTCCAAAACTAAAACAAAGTTATACATTATCCGATGATATTATGACTTTCATGTTGAACACAAAGGTTGAAGAATACATCACAACTTATTCTCTCAAACTCATAAGAAACAAGAATATAACAAACACAAAAAACACTCTCTTTGAGCAAATAGCGATATTTCATTATGAAGAAAAAAACGAGCTTGCAACTAATTACACAAGAGACATAATACAAACAGTTCTTCCGGAGCAATACGGAATAATGTATTCTATAAATGAAAGTGAAATATATAATCGTAGCATTGACAGATATAATAAATCAAGATTTTTATTATCAAGTCGAAAAATGACTTTTTTCAAAATTAATCAAACAAGTGTTTATGGTCCAACAATAACAGAGGTGCAAATATGGGCTTGAACAAAAAAGCAATAATGTTCACATTTTTGTCTGTTATGATTGCAACACTGTTCTCATTTATGTTTTCAGGCTCAAAAATAACTCCTTTTAACGAACAAACACAAACAACAAAAATGCAAATAAAAACACTCAATACATTCACAAAAGATTTTGAAACGTATGTTGAAAGAAGCTTGGAGATTAGCTCTTATGCAGCCGTGCAAGGAATGATTGAGTATATGCATATAAAAAAGATTAATGGAATGGAGCCTTATTATGATTCTGTTGAAGAGATTCAAGCAGATTTTTTAGAGTGTATGAATGAATCAACAATTAATTCTGGTAGTCCATGTCCTTTTATGAAAGAAAAAAACTTTACAAATATAATAAACCCGGTTATTAATTTATCGTACGAAGAATTTAACATAGACACCAGTTATCAGATATGGGATTTTGGTATGAGTCAAGAAAAGGATCCGTTTGGTCTTAATGTTTGGGTTAACATAAGTTATTCAATAAAGCACAAATATGCCGAGTGGAATATTTCCAAAAAAATTATCGAATCAAAGATTTCAATTATAGGACTTAAAGACCCATTATACCTGATAAACGGAACTTATAATAATACTTTCAAAAAAACAAACATAAACCGTTGGAACACAACAACAACCGGAGAGTTTTTGGATAGTTATTCTTACAGGGTTTTTACAGGAACAAGTTTTGGAAGGAATGGATTTAGCTTTTTGGAGAGATTCATAAATCCTATAAGAACAGGTTATTATATTTCGGCCGCCGGAAATCTAAGGATTGAATCATTTATTCACCCAGATAATCTTTCTTCTTCCGAGCAAAGAATAGACACAGCCTATGTTGATTTCATATTCTGGAATAACATTAATAAGACAGGCGACTGTTGTGTCAACGGGGTTAAATGCGATATATTTAACATAAACGAACTAGACCCTGATTTTGTGTTGGATTCCAATGAACATTTAACGCTTGAGCCTTTCAACTTATCACTTTCTGATTGGACAGACAATGGTTTGTGCTAGTTCGTGCTAACTACTCATTGATAATTAACAAAATTTATATAACGAGGAGATAATAAAAAACATCATGGTAGAGGGAACTATAACAACCACTGTAGATGACTTGCTTGAACTACTCAAAAATAAAGATAATATGGCTATTGAAGAAGTCGCTTCAAAACTTAAAGTTCCTATAAAAGTTGTGCAATCATGGATTGATTTTCTAGTTGAAGAAAAAATACTTGGAATTGAATTTAAGTTTACTAAACCATTCGTATATCTGAATAAACCAAAAAATATTATACCTGAACTAATTGAAGATGAAATGCCTTCTATAGACAAAATAAAAGAAGATTTTAAGAGAAAAGCAGAAGAGAAAAGAATATCTCAAAAAGATGTTAAGAATCTTTGGCAAAATCACATACTTGAAGAGGTTGAAAAGAAAAAAGATTTCTTTTTCAAAGAGTCCAGAAAAAGAGGATTTTTCAACCCTGAAGACTTATGGATTAAATACAAAAAAAATCTGGTGAAACTATAAATGGATTTAAACCTTTTCCTGGAAAAAGATATTATTGAATTCTTAGAAAAAGAAGAAAATAAAAGAAGAAACAGAATGGAAGAGGTTGAAGATGAAGAGTTTGACTTCTTCAACATACAAAAAGATTATTATAAAAGACTTATAAGAGCACTAGACCAAAACGATGTAGAAAAAGCAAAAGAAATATTTGATGATGTAAAGAAGAAACATGAAGAAGCCAAAAACGAACTTGAAAAAAAACAATTATACACCCTTCTAGACGACATTTACATGGAGATAAAAAAACATACCGATAAGACAAAAAATGATGCGGAACTAGAACAAGAAGTGGAATCCATAGAAAAAGATGGTGTTATAACAAAAGAATCTGATAAACAAGAGCAAAAGAAAGAACAAGAAAAAATAAAAAATGAAATTGCAGAATCAAGCGTAAAGATTAATTCTTACCTAAGAAAAGAGGATTTACAAGCCGCAATGATTGAATATAAGACTATGAAGTCTAAATTCAATAAGCTAGACGGAACAGAAGAAGAAAAAGAAGACGTATTTCAAGACGTAATGGCTGCTTATTACCAGATTAAAAGACTCGAAAAACACGTACAAGAAAAAAAGTTAACACGCGAACAAAAGAAAAAAATCGACAAAGAAGAAACAGCAAAAAAAGTTAAAAAAGAAATTAGTGAAAAAACAAAAGAGATTATTGGACACCTAAAAGATAATCAAATATCAGAAGCAAAAAACAAACATGAAGAACTTCGACAAAAAATATCTCAAATACCCGTTGAATACGAAGATGACATCGCAGAATACAAAACACATGCAGACACAATTGATAATCAAATAAAAGAATTAGAATTACTACAACAAAAAATACAAGAAGCAAAGAATGATCAAAAAGCAAAAGTTGAACCCAAACTAGTTATAGAAAAAATTGGAACTGAACAAACAATTGACAAAAAAAGCACTGAAGAAAGAGAACTCAAAAAGGAAAAAGAAGAGACCAAACCAGAACCAGATAATGAAATAAAAGAAGAACTTCTAAAAGAGAAGATTGAAGAGATAAAAGAAGAAGTCAGAAATCACACTCAAAAAATCACTGAACTTCTAAGAGAGGAAAAACTGAAAGAATCAATAAATGAGTACCAAATACAAAAAGCTATTTTTGATTCATTTGAAGGCCCGCATGAAGAAAAAGAAGAAATGTTTCATGATGTAATTGCTAGTTTTGAAAATATAAAAAAATTCGAAGAACACCTAAAAGAAAAGAAAAAAACACGAATTGAAAAGAAAAAGCAAGAACAAAAAGAAGAAATTGAAAAAATAAAAACACGAGCCAAAACAATAACAAAAAGAATAATTTATAACTTAAAAAAACAAAACCTAACAAGAGCAATGGACGAGTACAATAATCTAAAACATCAATTCCAATCAATACCTGCTGAGTTTAAAGAAGAAAGAAAAACCCTATTTGAACACACAATGAAAATATACATGCATATAAAAGAAATTGAAGATATTATCATTAATCTGCAAAGAAAGAAAACAGAGTTGAAAAAAATCAATAACATCGAAACAAGCGATGAAAACATAAAAAAAATGTATGAACTTAAAACAGAACTAAGAGATATAATAGAACTGATAAAAGAGAAAAAATTTAAAGAAGCAAGCATAGAAATAATGGATACGAAACATGAATTAGAAAAAATACCACAAACATATGAAAAAGAGGTAGGTCAATTTCAGAACCTAATAAGTCAAATGGTTCAAAAAATTAATTTTCTAAAACAAATAAACGAAAAAAGACCAGGAGAAACAAAAGAAAATGCCTGAAGAAACAAAAGAACAAGTAAAAGAAGAAATAATAGACAAATATTCAATCAACGTAAACAACATAATAGTAGAAATAAAAATCATTGCAAGAGAAGACAAACCAGTAGCACAATACTCTGCATCAATAACGAATATTAGTGACACAACAAAACTAATCCTTGAAAAAATAAGACAAGAATTTGTAACAAAAGTAGGAATACAAGAAGTTGAAAAAGTACAAAATGAAGATGTGGAAAACATCAAAGCCAGATTTCAACATGAAATAAAAAGGCTTATACACAAATATTTTCCAAGAACAGATGAAAAAACAACAGATATGCTTGTAAACTATTTGATTGAAGAGAATCTTGGACTTGGAAAAATAGAAATCCTGCTTAAAGATCCTGAATTAGAAGAAATAGTTGTTAACAACCACACCGATCCTGTTTGGGTCTATCACAGAAAACATGGCTGGCTTGAAACAAATGTGAAGATTGTTACAGAAGCAAGAATAAGACACTACTCAACTATGATTGGCAGAGATGTTGGAAAAGAGATAACCACACTAAACCCATTAATGGACGCACACCTAATGACTGGAGACAGGGTTAATGCAACCTTGCAACCAATATCCTCAAAAGGAAACACTATTACTATTAGAAAGTTTGCAGCTGACCCTTGGACAATCACTAAATTCATCAAAGCAGGAACAATATCACTCGAAGCAGCTGCACTCGTATGGTTAGGAGTTCAAAACGAATTATCAATACTTGTTGCGGGAGGAACAGGATCAGGAAAAACATCTATGCTAAATGTTGTCAGTAACTTCTTCCCACCAAACCAAAGAATAATATCAATCGAAGACACAAGAGAACTAACACTACCTTCAAATCTTCATTGGGTGCCTATGGAAACAAGGCTTCCTAACCCTGAAGGAAAAGGAGGAATTACAATGCTCGATTTACTTGTAAACTCTCTCAGAATGAGACCTGACAGGATACTCGTTGGAGAGATAAGAAGAAAAGAAGAAGCACAAGTATTAATGGAAGCCATGCACACAGGACACTCAGTATATGCAACAATACACGCAAACAACGCAGATGAAGTTGTTATGAGACTAACAAACCCGCCAATAGATATACCAAAACCAATGCTAACATCACTATCACTTGTACTAGTACAAAACAGAAACCGAAGAACAGGAAAAAGAAGAACACTTCAAATTGCAGAGATACTCCCGAACGGTGACCCAAATATCATAATGAAACTAAACGTTCAAAAAGATTTAGTTGAACATGCAAATGAATCACAAACAATGATAGACACATTAGAACTATATACTGGTCTTACAAAAGACGAAATAGATTTTGACATCAAGCAAAAAATAAAAATCCTCCAATGGATGGTTAAGAAAAATATTGATAGTGTAAATGAGGTGGGTAATGTTCTCTCCAAGTATTATCTTGGCAGATTAACACTAGACTAAAATGTCTCTTTATAACCGTATAGCCGCAAAATACCCAGACTTAAAAAAAGATTTATGGGTTGCTCAAATTAATTTAACACCTGAAAATTACATAAAAGAAAAGTTTAGAAGTACACTTATAATTTCTGGTATGCTAACAATTCTAACATTTTTTATGTTCAGCAAGATGAATTTACCAATAATTTTGGTTATTCTTGCATTCATAGTATACTTCTTTTTAATATTCAAAGTTTTTTTTAAAACAGTAAAAGCAAAAATCACTAAACGACAAAAAAAAATCGATGAAGAAGTATTATTCGCCGGAAGATTCTTACTTGTAAAACTACACTCTGGAAAACCATTAATAAATGCGCTAATGGATGCATCTGACAGCTATGGAGTTGCAAGTCAGTATTTCAAAGACATAATAAGAGATATAGACACTGGAACACCACTTGAAGAAGCACTTGACAAAGCCGCATCATATTCTCCATCAAAAAGAATGAGAAAAATATTGTTTCAAATAAATAACGCACTAAAAATAGGAATAGATGTCACACAAACACTAGAATCAATACTTGACCAAATATCGAGCGAACAATTACTAGAAATAGACAGATACGGAAAAAAATTGAACAGCGTAACAATGTTTTACATGTTACTAGCAATAGTACTGCCATCACTAGGACTAACCATGTTTGTTGTTGTAGCAAGCATGATAAATATCGGCGCAGATTTAACACTATTCTTGGCAATAGCATTTTTTTTAATAATCATAGAACTAATATTTTTGTCAATATTCAAATCCATCAGACCAAACGTGAACATATAAAATGGAACTATTATACCTTGAAAAATTTGGAAAAGCATTCATACCAAAAAGAGTAAGGCCTGAACTAAGAGAATACTTGCTTAAAGCAGGCATAGAAGAAGTACCTTACAAATTCTTTGGAGGATTATTCTGGGCAACACTTGTAATAACATATCTAATATATTTCTCAACAATATTCAAACCTATATCTTCTATGGGCAGTTTTGTAATACTCGTGATGACATTCATATCATGGTTTGTAATACAATCAGCTTTATCATTCTTCATAATAATGTGCATCTATGTTTATTTAAACGTATCAATATTTAATAGAACAAAATTAATAGAAGATGCTTTGCCTGATTATCTAACACTCGTATCAACTAATTTAAAAGGAGGCATGTCTTTTGAAAAATCTCTTTGGGCTGCTATAAAACCAGAATTTGGAATTCTTGCAAAAGAAATAACGCTTGCGTCAAAAAAAGTCTTGACAGGAAACGATGTGAAAGATGCAATGGAAGAATTTTCTATGAAATATGATTCACCAATACTAAGAAGATCTTTGAATTTAATAATTGGCGAAGTTGAAAGCGGAGGAAGAATAGTAGAAGTGATAGACAGGGCCATAGAAGACCTTAAAAAAACTTATATCTTAAAAGAACAACTTAGAGCTTCAACAGTTACATATATGATTTTTATGGCTGCAATAGTCATATTCATAACACCAGCGTTATTCGCTCTCTCATCTCAATTACTAAAAATAATAATCAATGTTACAGGACAACTTGGCGGGGCAGTCAGTACAATGACAACAATGTCCATGGAGATATCTCAATCAAGCATAAAAGAATCAGATTTCAGAACATTTTCCATCCTGGCAATAGGTATAATATCAAGTTTTTCGTCAATGATAGTTTCAATCATAGATAAAGGAGATATAAAAAGCGGGTTGAGATATATACCGGTTTTCTTCACAAGTGCAATAATCTTATTCTTTATTTTCACACAATTATTAGGAAAACTCTTCGGAGGACTAACAGTTTAAATAAGTGTATACAGATTACAATCTTAAACAATACCGCTTTGAAACCGAAATATTTATATAATCCAAACAGGAATAATTGTCTATAAAAAAAAAATGAGGTGTTAACACTATGAAATTCTTAAAGAAAGGACAAGCAGCGCTTGAATTTTTAACAACGTACGGATGGGCATTCCTAATAATACTAGTAATGATAGGCGCCCTAGCATACTTCGGAGTACTAAGCCCAGAAAGATTCGTACCAGAAAGATGCAAACTATCAGGAGAAATTGATTGTAACACATTCTCTTTAGATACAACTAATTTTAATATTAATTTAAATAATAATCTAGCTAATACAGTTAATATTACTGGAATAAACTTAATTGATCCAAAGACTAATACGAGAACTACATTAAGCATAATTGAAACAAAAATTAGACCTTATTCAAATGATAATATAACAAGTGTACATGGTCTTACTACTCTTGATTCAGGTTCCAAGGTCAGATTTAATATAGAAGTAGTATGGTTCAAAACAGATGCAGGATCAGAATTCACAAGAACAGCAACAGGCGATATCGTCGCAACTGTGATATAAATAAAAATTAAAGAGGTGTAATTAAATGAAATTCAAAAAAGGACAAGCAGCGCTTGAATTCTTAACAACGTACGGATGGGCATTCCTAATAATACTAGTAATGATAGGAGCCCTAGCATACTTCGGAGTACTAAGCCCAGAAAGATTCGTACCAGAAAGATGCAAACTATCAGGGGAAGTAGAGTGTGACACATTTACCCTGACAGAAAATAACATGCGAATAAATCTTAAAAACAACATGGCTGATGAAATAAGAATCGTAAATATAACTATCATTGACCCAAAAACACAAAACAGTAAATCAAACCGTTCAGGAGTCGATTACTCGGTCGATATAGATCCTTACACAACAGCAAGTTCTGGAGAAATTGGTCATCATTTCGGATTGACTCCTGGTGATAAAGTTAGGTACAATCTGGAAATAACCTGGTACAAAATATCATATGGTGCAACTTATACCAGAAAAGCAACAGGTGACATCGTCGCAACAGTATCTGCCTAAAAACTTTTTTAATTTTTTTATCTTTTTCTTTTTTTTAATCTTCTTTCTTAACAGCTGCTGTGTCGGATAATTCTTTGTAATAATTCTTCTAAAAACTTGTTTTTTGATTATTTTTGGTTGGAAAAATTGTTTTTGCATGGCTTTAGCTATGCATTCATTCTTTTTTTTGCGTATTT
>Ga0180007_10002123_pt1 | contig 24359 bp, 15 predicted proteins | sample MM_PC_MetaG_FD_121122 | JGI IMG/M metagenome (GOLD analysis project Ga0180007, IMG submission 121122) | Groundwater microbial communities from the Aspo Hard Rock Laboratory (HRL) deep subsurface site, Sweden - MM_PC_MetaG | ecosystem: Environmental > Aquatic > Deep subsurface > Groundwater... | reverse complement strand
GTTGGAAGATGAAAAGAGCGGCTTTCTTGTTGATCGCGGTAATTTGGATGCCTGGGTTAGAACTTTGAAACGATTTGCAGCTCTGACAAAAGAGGAGCGCGATAACATGGCAAGTGCCAGTCACAAATTTGCTGAAAAAAAATACCCGGATGCTGCAGGGCATGCTGAATTTATTGAGGAGATTTATAAGAGTTTGTAGTGAGTAGTTTGTAGCTTGTAGGTGGCAGAGGATCTGCTGCGACACAATATGCACGACCGCGTCAATTGTGTAACGGCAGTTTTGATTCTGGGCTGTGTTGAGTGTTAGATTTTGGATTTAAAACTGTGGATAACAATTACAAAAGGGGACCTGACCACGGGGTCAGGTCCCTGATGTTTTTCGTAGGAGTGACCACGGGGTCAGCCCCCTGATGTTTTTCGCTCTAAAAATGGAATACTGTCATATTTGTATGAAATACAGCAATCGTGGAAGCCTTGACATTTAGCGCATTTTGCGCTAGTTTATTTTTGATACCAAGTTCGGTATTCGCACATTTTAGAAAGGAAAGGTGAGGGGGATGGCAAAGACATTCAAAAATATTGCAGCATTTAGAACCAGAGTTCTTGATTCAGACACTCGTAAAGAATGTCTGACTGAGAAGGTTGTCGACGTCACAGAGGATTGTCCGGGAGCCAATGAAAAGGAGCCTTGCATCCTTGTCTTCTTCCGGGCGAAACGTGGTTTATACGTAGAGATTACCCGTCCATGGGAAGGGGAAATGTATGTGGGGATGCATAATCATTTTTTGCTAAGCGATCTCGCTGATACAGATAAGTTCGCTAGTGATGATCTTTTTGGTGCGTGTGCAGAAGAACTTGGTCTTAACAAGTTGTCGCTTCGTGCTCTCATTGAGACGCACATGGCGCCGGCATAATACCTTTTACGGACGATCACGAGAACGAAAGGAGATTGCTTATGCTTTTACGAGTCAAGTTTCGAATCAAGGGGACAAAATACATGACTACGCGTATTCCGCTCGAATGGGCAATTCGTACACGAGCCAAAGATCATAGGACAGTGACCCGAGTTCTGTGTCTGGATGAACGAAACAGAGAACGCTTTACCTTTGACCGGTTCATCATCGAAGAGGTGAACGTGCTCGATGACTAGAGTCATCAGCTCTCAAACTCCAAGGATCTTTTTCTACCCAGGAACAGATCCTTTTTTTTATTGCTCCATTTCCGAACTAGGATTGACAATGTCGTCTGAATCTTCGAACGTTTGTATTTATTCTGACATGGATCCACCAAAAGCTTTCTGTGTGACAAATAGAAAGATTGCCGCGTCGCTCCGCTCCTCGCAATGACAAAAGGATTTCGAGTTATGGGTTCCAGGTTACGTGTTACGAGTTAAACGTCCATGCTACAATTGACTGAACGTCGATTATTCGGTAAACAAACAGTAGCATGGGACGTAAATTTTTTGTTATTCCGCTTATTATTCTCATGGCGGTCGGAATGTTTCCGCTCGTCTCTTTTGCGGCTCGCGGCGATCATAGCGCTCCAAAATTACTTAATCTCTACCTTGGATGGATTATTAAAGATAAAGATCAAAAAGCGCTTGCTCAATGGGACTTGGTGGTTTTGGATATGGATATGCAGTGGCAAGCACCGGAAAAAATGAGACAGCTGCGTAAAGACAACCCGCGCATAAAGATTTTGGCTTATGTGAGTGCCGGTGAACTGGCGGCAGCACGTGGACAGGGCGATCGTACATCTCCGGGATATCGTTTATACGAACGTGTTCCGGAATCTTTTTTTATGCACGATGTGCAGGGCAAACGATTGAGCTGGTGGCCGGGCGCACATTTGATGAACGCAACAAATCTCGGAATGGCGGTTAACGGAAAACGTTGGAGCGACGTACTTCCGGAATTTGTGCGCGATGAAATGATGAGCACGGGTTTGTGGGACGGAGTTTTTCTTGACGCTGCTTATAGTGATGTTACTTATTTTTATGGCAACAACATCGATCCGGACGGCAACGGATATGCAAATTCACCTGCACAAACGAATGAGGCGTGGAAGGCGGGGATGTCGCGTTTGATTGCGAATATGCGCGGAGCTTTGGGGCCGAATAAAATTATCATGAACAATTCCAGCGCGGCGTATGCATCACAGGTTAATGGTGTGCTATTTGAAAATTTTCCGCGTTTTGGTTGGGCGTATCCATTTCGCGAGTTTCAAACTACAATCGCGGCAAATGTTCGTCCTTCGGTTACATCGATAAACACGAACACGAATAACAAAGAAACTCCAAGTGATTACCGCATGATGCGCTACGGATTAACGAGTGCGCTTCTTTCCAACGGCTATTTTTCTTTTGACGCAGGAGATCAGGGGCATGAGCGAACCTGGTGGTATGACGAATATGAAGCGTCGCTCGGTGAAGCAAAAGGCGGTTTGCGAAGACTAGCCGGTCGTGGCACGGGAGTATCTCCCGGTGTTTGGATGCGTGAGTTTGAACGAGGAATTGTTTTGGTGAATAGTGACACAATCCCGCATCGCGTTACTCTGCCGGGAACGTATGAAAAATTGCGTGGTTCGCAGGATAAGGCGACTAATGATGGCGGTCTCATTAGAACAATAACATTGCCGGCGCAAGACGGGATTATTTTGTTGGGCAAGCCGGATGCTACTGAAGTGCGGGACAGCTCGTTTGTAAACGGTCAGTTTGTGAGTGTGTACTCAAATACGGGCCAGCAAATTAGAAACGGGTTTTTTGCACAACGGACTGATGTTCCAAGCGGATCAAAGCTTGTTTTGTCTGACGCTTATCAAAATGGTTCGGATGTTGTGGTTTATGCGTATCAAGGAGCTGTTTGGATCAAGCCTTTATCAGGAGGAACAACGCGGGTCATTCGTCCTTTTGGCTATTGGTACAGAGGTGATTTAAATGTGGCAGTTGGAAATACCAATACGAACACAGAGTTTGAAATTGTGGTTAGTCGAGGCAGAGACGAGGCGTCTGATGTAAAAGTCTACTCGTTGGATGGGCGAGAGCAGGCGTATTGGCAGGCGTATAATCCTTATTTTAAGGGCGGCGTTCGTGTTGGCATTGGAGATTTGGATGGAGATGGGCTGCGTGAAATTGTGACCGGTGCCGGTCCGAGCGGTGGGCCGCATATTCGTATTTGGAAAACCGATGGAAAAATTTGGGGCGGCGGTTTTTTCGCATTTCATGCGCATGAAAGCGGGGGAGTCAGTGTGGCTGTTGGTGACGTGGACGGAGACAATAGAGATGAGATTGTAGTCGGTTCAGGTGAAGGAGCACAACCGCGGGTGCGTATCTTTGATTTTCGCGGTACTCTAAAGAATGAGTTTTCGTTGGGCACACAGCCCGTTTTGGAAGGTTTAAATGTTTCGGTTGCTGATATTAATGGGGATAATCGGGCGGAAATTTTGGTGAGTGGGATAAGCCCGTTTTAGTGAGTAGGTAGTAGGTAGTAGGTTTCAAAAAATATGTTTAAGAAAAGAAAACGAACAGGATTGGCGCTACATACTTCGAATGTCGCGTTAACAACAGCACGCACTTTTACGTCTTATGCAAGACGGCATTTTTATAAAAAATATCGTGAGCAGTTTCGTTTCGCGCGATCAGTATTTATTTTTGACGCAGTTTTGCTGGTTATAGCGCTGGGATTGTTGATTTTAAACGTAGTATTTTTTACACGCCCGTTTTTCGTGCCCGAACCAGGATTGAGCATGGTGCTAAATGCTGATGGGTTTATTTCAGCGCAGCCAATGCCTATTGAAGTTGTGATTAAGGCCGGTGATGGAAGAGTACACGAAGATGTGGAATTAACTTGGCACTTGCCACCATGGATGGAAATTATTCGATCTGAACCACCGCTTGATAGATGGAACAGTATTGATCTTGGAAAAGTGACACCCACAGTGGATAAGCGATCCAGACTATTCGTGAACATTCGTGCGTTACCGAAGTCGCGCGCTGTGCTTTCTTTCAGCTTGAAAGAAAAAGTTGGTGACAAGACGCAGGTTTTTACAGGATCTGATGAGCGCGTAGTTTTAGGGAGTGCACTTATTATTGAAACGATTTCAGAAGCGCGAGCTGTTCAGTCCGGCGGATCTCTCCCAATAGTTGTGCATAACAAGAGCTCGCTTGAGGCACCTGCTGTAATCCTGCGTTTGGTTGATAAAAAGGGAGCGAGCGGAGTTAGTTTGTCAGAAGGAGATTCAGTGCACATCGGAGACATGGCTCCGGACGAAAGGCGAGTTTTGTTCGTGGACGTGAATGAGGAGGAGACACAAGATAATTCTGAACTTGTTTTGCAGCTTGAGGATAAATCTCTGCCGGTTTATAGGCTGAATTTGAATTTTAAAATTACTGATTCCGTTAGCATTTCTTTAGTTGAGCCGCTACGTTCTGTGCCGGGCTCAGAATTTACAAACATTGATTATGTTACAAAGGAGCGATCCGGGGTCTGGGTTTATCATCCGCTGCAGATCACACTGGATGATGAGGCAGCGCGAATTTATGATCTGGCTCCGCCGCAAGGTCGCGTACATATTCCTTTAAAGATAGATGAGCGAACTAAAGTATCAACCTGGTCTGCAATTCCGTACTCGGTCAGTCAGGATGGTCTAACGTTCGGTAGGCGCTATACCGGAATTTTGTCTACCGCGTTTCCATTTGGTGCTGCCGCCAGATATTACACGGCAGCAGGTGATCAGGTTGGCGTCGGGCCGCTGCCGCCAAGAGCGGGAGAAGCAACATCATATTGGATAATTTGGTCAGTTGGACCAACTGATGCGGATTTGAAAGATTTGGATTTTGGTACGGTGCTCGGATCCGGAGTCAGCGCTACGGGAAAGTTCGCGTCACAAATCCCCGGAACATTTTTCACATCAGATTCGAACGTGAGTTGGACTGTCCCGTCTTTGCCCGCAACAGGGGACACTGCCGCAACATTTGCATTTGAAATTGAATACAAACCTACAGCTTCAGACCGTGGCAAGGTTCATAATCTGATTTCAGAAAGCACGGTTAGCGCTATCGAGGCTCGTTCCAGCTCAGCACTTAAATCAAATTTCTCATCTTTAGATACAAATCTCGAATTCGATCTCCAAGCACAGGGGTTCGGAATTGTTAAATAAAATTATCTTGGAATCTAGCTACGACATAATGTGCACGACCGCGTCAATTGTGTCGTAGCAGTTTTTGTTTTTGGCTAAATATAGTGATAGATTCGCGCTTTGAAACTGTGGATAAATATCGCAAAAAGGGTCAGACTCCGGATTTGATAGGTCTATTCTTGTGCGGTGTGGAATTGCATCTTGAAGTCACGGTAACAGTATCCTCGAGAATTAATGATCACTGTTTTACCAGGCTTCCATAACTCAGAAATCTTATAATTCTCGATTGCAACGGGATCATCTTGAATTTTTTCCATATTATTCATCATGTTTTCAGGATCGTAAAAAATTCTAGCGGGGGTCGGAAAAGCAAAAAAAGATTCCAAGCCTGCATGCTTCATTATTGTATGCTGTTTGGGCTCGTCTTTATAATAAACATTAAAAGTACCCCCAACATTTATAGCTCGTAGACCTTCTCCATAACGAATAAAGAATATGCGATCCAAAGGGACATTGGTTTCATTATTCTGTGGGACTGTAAATTCAATTGGCAGTGGTTGATAACTATTCATTGCGCAACGAAAAGAAGCTTCAAAGCCATATGGACCATAATGCAAGAGCATTAAGGGCAGGTGCCAAAAGTTAATAATAATAAAAATCACAAGAAGTACTACGCCGTACTTGATGATCTCCTACGCAAGTTAGATCTTGGTTCGTCTTGAGTATTATTTTCTTCCATATTTATTAATCATAGACTAAACAGATATCGCGTCAACAAAACAATTTTTTATTAGGAGGAGTAATTCCAACTTGCTCCGACAGTTATCTCTTCACGGATTTTTTCGCTCCTCGTTCGTTTGTATTCTATATGCAGGCTAAAGACCTGCGGCTACAGGTTTGTTCTGATGAGATTTCTCCGCTTCGGTCGAAATGACAGAGTCAAGTTTCAGTCCCTGGTTTCCTTGGGGAGTATTTTGGATTATTTATCTTCCATTGATCTACCCACTGACCGATTCCTTTGGAGTCGCGTTTATTACGAACAGTGACTTGTTTTTGAGACCAGCGGAGCAAGGATTCAAAATGAATCTTGTATCTTCCGCGTACAACTATGTAGCGTACCTCTCCTGTGGATATCGCCCGTCTAACTGTCCGCGAATTTACGCCAAAAAGTCGAGCTGCTTCAGAAACTGATACGCGGATACTATCCAATGGCTGATCTTGTGGTGTTGGCATTTGAAATAGTTTTCCATTATTGCCTATTTTTGTCAACAATATTGTAGACAAACCAATATCTTGACTAGTCAAATTAACGCGCTCCTCGTTCATGCACAGCATAAATATACCTTGTCATTAGGCGATTATTGAGCTAATCTATCGCAATCTATAGTTGGTGCTATAGTTGGTGCAATCAATGTCTAATTTAATTGATCGCTATCTTCTTTTTCGCATTCGTACAAAACGCGACCCAGAGGCTTTTGCAAAGATCTACGATATATACGTGAAAGCAATATATCGCTTTACTTTGCTGAAATTACCCTCAAAAGAAGAAGCTCAAGACATAACAGCGGAAACATTTACTAAGACCTGGAATTATCTACAAGAATATAACGAGGTAGCTAATATTCGGGCTCTTTTGTATCAAATCGCACGCAATTTAATTGCGGATTTTTATCGTAGCCAAAAATACAAAGAGACTATAGCGCGGAATGTAACAATTCAGGCTGATGATACGTCTACTATACTAGAGAGCGCAGAAGAATCAGACCACGGTCGTGATCGGGAGCTGATCCAGGCGCGAGCGGAAATGTCGCTAATTCTACAGCAGCTTGAAAAACTCAAAGATGATTACCGCGATGTTGTGACCTTGCGTTTAGTGGATGGTCTGGCATTTACTGACATTGCTGAAATTCTTGGTAAATCCAAGGGAAATGTAAGGGTAATCTATCATCGAGCAATAAAGACGCTGAAGGATATAAAGTAAAAACAAAGTAGAAATAAGTTGCCCGACATTCGAAATACGACATTCGAAATTCGAACCTATGAATGATTTACAGCAAAGGATAAAAGAATTACAAAAAACAAATAATGGCGTAGAACCGGACGCGACTTGGCTTTGTGCTACTCGAGAAACTTTGCTTATGCAGGCTAGGAATTCTTTGGCTAGCGAACCGGTTCGTACAGTTAAGAAACTCAGAAATTTTTATCAGCACTTTGCGCCATCGCAATTTATTAAAATGGTGCGAGGGCCGGTGATCGTAACCGCATCCATTTTAGTTGTTGTACTCGGAGCTTCTTCAGCTTCTGTTTCAGCTGCCGAGCAATCTATTCCCGGAGACTTTTTCTATTCATTGAAATTAGTAACTGAGCAGGCGCGATTGGCAATGGCACCGAACAAAGAAGAGAAGCTTAAATTGAAAGTTGAATTTACGACACGCCGCAGTGATGAATTGAAAGAGGTTATAAAGAGTGATAAGGCTGAGACACCGGCACGTATTCAGAAAGCAACTGAAATTTTGAAACGTGATTTGAATACTGTTAAACAGCAGCTGGAAGAAGTAAGAATTGATCCTGAATCACAAAACGTGATCGAGGCGGCTAAGCTAGTAGATCAGACAAGTAATGAGTTGGTGCAAGCTTTGCAAGAAACAAAGTCTTCATTGTCAGGAGAGAATCAAGACAGAGTAACTGAAGCACAGGCTGCGGCTGCTGATACCGGGGTAAAAGCAATTGAAGTTTTGATGGGCGAGCACGAAGAGTCAAATGAATTTATTCATGAAGACGAACTATTTCTGGCTATAAAGGTTTTGGGCAAGACAGTGGCTGATGCAACCGGTTCCAACACTCTGATTTCAGCAACATCCTCTATACTCATTGCAGCCACAGGTACGGTTCCGCTTCTTATGAAGGAAGCACTAGCGCAGACAAAGGAAGCAGCGCTTCAAGCTTTTACCGTAAGATTGCCGGTAATATCTTCATCTTCAACAGATGGTTTCGTCGATCAGAATAATTCAGTAAGCTCGACAGAAGATTTAAAAGACGAACAAACCACAGGAACAGACAATAATTCATCTAACAGTGAGGTAGTAGACACAGCGACTTGAATTAGTCATTCATCCTTCCCTCACCTAACAGGGTATCTGTCCTAATATGACGGTTATCCTGACGGGTGGGGAAATGCATTCAATGCAAAGCCGCATCCGCTCGTGTTAAATCCTCGCCGTTGACCTGGGTTAGCAAGGTCGATCCCGATTTATCGGGGAACTCATGTCATTATTCACAACTTAATGTGGGCATAGCATCTCACAAGATCTATGGTCACACTTTTATCCAAAAAGGTTATATATGATCAAATCTATCAAAAAAGCCTTCTCTTACTTTGTAGCTATGATGACCATCCTGTCATCAGTCAGCTTTGGTTCATTGGGTTTCGCCAATGTAGCCGTTGCTCAGGCTGTTTCAGCAGGTGATCTTATCAAGGCTTCAGGTGCAGCTGTTTATTACTACGCTGCCAATGGGACACGTTATGTTTTCCCAAATGAGAAGACCTACTTCACATGGTACAAAGACTTCTCATCGGTTAAAACCATTACCGATGCAGAACTTGCTGCCATTCAGATTGGCGGTAATGTCACATTCCGTGCAGGCGCACAGCTTGTAAAAATCACAACAGATCCTAAGGTCTATGCTGTGACTCCAGGCGGTGTTCTACACTGGATAGAATCTGAGGCAATTGCCACGAGTCTATACGGAAGCGCCTGGGCATCTCGTGTTTATGACGTACCAGATCCATTCTTCGTGAACTACACTGTTGGTTCATCAGTATCCACAGCTGTCCATCCAGACGGTCAAGTCGTCATGTACGAAGGCGACGCCAACTATTACTTAGTCTCAAATGGACAAAAGCGCATGTTCGCTTCCCAAGCCGCCTTAGATGCTAACAACATCGATACTTCCTTCGCTATCAAAACAACGATCAGCTATCCAAGTGGTACTGATGTTGCAGGATACGAAACACTTATCGCTGATACTGTTAGCACCGAAGCCGCTCCGATTTCCGGAGAGCTTTCAGTAAGCTTGGCCAGTGACACACCAGCAGGTCAGACAGTGACAATTAACGCCTCATCCGTGAAACTTGCCAAGTACAAGCTCATGGTTGCTTCCGGCTCAGTCACAGTTAATGACTTAACAATCCACCGCGTGGGCGTTGGTGCAGCAGCTGATTTCGCAAATGTCTATCTGTATAACGCAGACGGCGTTCGCTTAACAACAGGCCGCACAATTAACTCACAGACTCACACAGCTACATTTAGCAATGTGGGATTGATGGTTTCAGCAGGCACACCTGTTTACGTATATGTTTACGCTGATTTCTCAAGCCCAAGTACAACCGGTGGTGTCCATGCTTTTGAGATTATGGATGCAGGTTCAGTCGTGGTTTCAGGTGATGTAACTGTTTCAGGTACATTCCCAGTACGCGGCAATAGTTTCACGGTTGGTTCATCCAGCTCAGGACGTTTGGACGTTCAGTCTGGTACAACTCCTCCAAATCCAAATGTAGGTGCTAAGAATGTCGAAGTTTCCAACTTCAGACTTATTGCTAACACCAATGACATTAAGGTTAACTCCATTATTCTGTACCAGGCAGGTTCTGTTACAAATTCTGATTTAACCAACTTCGAGCTTTATCAGGGTAATACTTTGGTCGCTACAGCCGACACAGTTGGTACTAGTGGTCGTATTACTTTAAACTTCAACGCGCCATTCTTGATTCCAAACGGCAACACCAGAATCTTCTCATTGCGTGCTGACGTAGGCGGTCGTTCTGCAAGAACAATCCGAACCTATGTTGAGTACACAACTGATGTTAATGCTACTGATGTAGTATATGACACTGGTGCCGCAGTTTGTATTTCCGCTTCTGCAACCGGCGGTTGTACATCAACAAGCCAGGGTTCATTCGACGGATTGAGCACAGATTACGTTGAGGTCACAACTCAGGGTGGTACTTTGACAAATTCATTTAACGGTCCTTCAACTCAGAATATCGCCAAGGGCAAGCAGGGTATTACTCTCTACAAGTTCGCGCTCACAGCTGAGAACGACCTTGAGATTCGAAACCTGCGTTTCGCGATTAACAACACAGCCGGAACAGGTTGTTACGTAAAGGGTTCCGCAGGCACCAACTACTTCCGATCTATTAAGGTTAAGAATGAAGACACCGGTCAGACTATGATGGGTCCAACCGAACTTGCTTCAGGTTTAGCAAATAGCTCGGCGAACTCAGGAACTCTTACACTATCTGACACCTTCAATATTGATGCAGGTGAGACAATGAACCTAGCCATCACAGCAGACCTCTCAGCTTCAGAGGATGTCACAGGTGAATTCTACGGTAGTGATGATTGTGGATACACAGTTACATTGGGATCAAGCGGAGCCGTCTTTGGTTCAAGCGATGTCCGCATCGTTGACACGGGCGAATTCTTAGCAACATCCCAGATCGTTCCGAATGGTTCAGTAATCGGTAACCAGCAGAATGTAAGAGCTTCCAGCCTTACAATCTCACTGGCCGGTTCACCATCATCCGGTACAATTGTTAAGAAGCAGGCCGGTGTACCTGTCGCAGGCTTGGTCTTGAGCTCAGGCGCTCAGTCCGATATCTTGGTGACAAGTATTACTTTGACCTGTCAGGCAGCTTTGGCTCAGTCAGGCAACACCTTTAGCTCATCCGGAGCATTGGCAGCTTGTGACGAGCGAATCACTTCACTCTCCTTGTGGGATGGTGATAAGCAAGTCGGCGTAGCCAGAACACCTGATACAACTCTCGGTACTGCTCAAATGAGCAACATGGACTTGACGATTGCCGCAGGTGGCAGCAAGAGCCTGATAGTCAAGGCGACTTTCAGCTCAACAGCTTCCACAACCGCACCTTATGACCAAATCTCAGTCGGTATTGCTTCAACAGGCAATGTCTCAGCTCAGGATGGTGACGCAAATACAGTCACACCGAGCTTAGCAGCTTCTGTCACAGCAAACGCTACTGGTGCAAGTCCATCAGTTATACAGACAGTTAGAAACAGCGGTACAGTCACCTATAACAGTGATTCACATCCGGTCTCCACAATCGTTGTGGCTGGCAAAGATGTGTGGGTACCATTTGCTTCATACAAGGCAACAGCCCAGTTTGAATCAATGGAACTAGACCGCATTGCAGTCTTAGCAAGCTCCACAGCCGGAAACTTAGCAGACAACTCTGTATTCACAGCAGTTGCAGTTGCTGCAGGCGGTGTAGTAAAGGCTCAAGATATCTTATCGTCCGGTACGACTGGTACTAGGGATATGGATCTTTCAAGCAGTAAGATCACTGTTCCTAAGAACGGTTCAGTAAACTTCCAGCTCTGGGCTAAACTTTCAAGCGTACAGGCTTCATCCACAGTATCAGGAGCAGTCGCGGGCGTTCATCGCTCAGGCATGGTTCCGGCAATGGGTTTGAACTCTGGCGTAATGACGGGTGAATGGAACTCGAGTTATTTCTCGAGCGCTAACATCCGCGCTACTGGTTTAGCTTCAGGTGAGCGTGTATATGCTTCAACAACAAATGCTGCACATGGTAATGCCATGGTCACACGTCAGACAAAACCAATTGTGACAAAGCAGTCATTGTCCTCAACAACACTGGCCAACATCGATCAGGATCTCATCAAGTTCCAGGTCGCTGCTGATGCCAATGGTACTGTTGGATTGAAGCAGGTAGTGTTTGCACTATCTAAGACCTCAGCCGTCACATTAGCCAACTTCCGCGTCCGCAAGGGCTCGTCAGATATGGCACTAGGTGACTTCGCTGTTGTGTACTCATCGTCAACCGGCGCGGCATCAGATGTCGAAGCCGGCACGATTGCTGCAAACCAAGCGGCAGGTTACGTAACCGTCAGCTTTACAGGCGAAGAATCAATTTCTGGCTCGGGTAATGTCTACACTCTGCACGCCACAGTGTCAGGTGCGGCCTCCGGTCAGAACATGTCACTTTCGTTCTACCGCGACGCGAACTCTCCTATCGTTACCGGTTACCTAGACGACAGCTTTGCTGTTTCTCCGCTGGTATCGAGCGCGAGCATCTTCACGATTGACGTGAGTGCTGCTCCGTCATCAACTCCGGCTGGAACATTCTATGCCGGTACGTTCCTATGGTCCGATATGTCAGGTGTCCCACATAGTTCAGCATTGGGTACATCCGCAGGATCACGTGACTGGACAAATGATGTCTACATTGAAGACGTCTCCCAGACACAAACCCTTAGCTTGTAATCCATCAGGATTCATAAGTTAAAAAACCAAGACCCGGCTTTTGCCGGGTCTTTGGTTTCCAAGTCTACGAAAATACGAATCTTATACGAATATACGAATGGAGTGCGATAAATTGTATTTTTTGTCATTTCGACCGGAGCGAATGCGGAGCGGGGAAATCTTTTAGAAAGATCTCTCGGCTACGCTCGAGATGACAGATGCAAAGATCTCTCCGTTACGCTTCGCCCCGAAAGCTTTCGGGGCTACGCTCCAGTCGAGATGACAGGTGGGTTGTTCTAGTGTTCTTGGGGTCTTTTATGATATCCTCATTTAACTATGAAAAGATCACAAATCATACGTTTGTTTAAAGTTATTACCTACATTGGTATTTATGGGGGTTTGCTCATGCCACTGATATTTTGGCCGGTGGTTATCTTCCCGTTCGTATTCTCAAAATTGGCATTTTTACAGCTTTTAATAGGAATTACATTTCCAGCGTATGTTGCCTTAGCCTGGCTGGATTCACGTTATCGACCGAAATTTTCATTATTATATGTAGCGATAATCGCGTATTTTTTTGCAGTGGCAGCTTCGGTTATTTTTTCAGTCGATGTAGCTCGTTCGTGGTGGGGGAATCAGGAGCGCATGAATGGATTGTTTACACTGCTACATTTTCTAGCATGGCTTACCATGACCATCGGTGTGATTAAAACCTGGCCGCAATGGAGACGTTTGCTGAATTACCAGGTAGCACTGTCCGGCTTCATGGCCATTATCGCTATTCTGCAAAAACCATTTCCTAATCTGCTACTATTTCCGGCCGGTGATCGCGTTGGCGGCTTGTTAGATAATCCGATTTACATGGCTGCGTATCAAATTTTCAGTTTGTTTTTTATCGCGCTTTTATGGATGAAGAGCGACAGCCGTCAGGCAAGGCTGTTCTACACATTCGTGGCTTTATTAGATATAGCTGCATTTATTTTGGCTCAATCGCGTGGTGCTTTGGTTGGTTTAGGAATTGGAGTACTTGTTTTTTGTATTACATATGCAATTCTTACACCTAGCAGAAAAACAAAAAAGAGACTATTGGCTTTTGTTTCGTTGTGCTTTATCAGTTATGGATTTCTTTTTGCTTTTAGAAACACGGAGTTTATCCAAAACTCAACATTGTCACGTTTTACAAACTTCTCTGTGGCATCTCGCACAAGATTTATAGCTTGGGACATTGCGTGGAAAGGGTTTATTGATCGTCCTTTAACAGGTTCCGGTCTGGATACTTTTCACATCACATTCAATGAAAAGTATAATCCGGAATCTTTGCGCTTTGGCTATTACGAAACTTGGTTTGATCGTGCGCATAACACAATGCTGGATGTTATATCAATGACTGGTTTATTTGGCTTAGTAACTTTTGCAGCAATTTTTATATCTTTATATACATGCGTGGTGCGGGCATATAGAAAGAAGTGGATAGATGCGTCAATGACCAGCGTGCTCGTAGCTTTGCCAGTAGCATATTTCGTGCAGAATTTGTTCGTATTCGATCACCCCGCACTGTTCTCCATGAGTTATTTGTTGTATGCGTTTGTTATTGCCATAAGTGTTCGGGGGTTTTCATTAAATACAAATGAACTTCCACAAGTGCAAAGTGATAAGGTTAAAAATGTGAACACAGCTCTGATTCTGTTAGTCATATTGGAGGTAGCAGCTTTGTTTATGGTATGGAGAACTACGATTTTACCATTTCGAGCCTCAATGATCTCAATTGCTTCCAATAAAGCCTATGCTAACGGGAACTTTGAGGACGCTTATCGTTACGCTGAAAAGGCCTTTAGTATTACGACACCATATCTGGACGAGCAGTCATTCTTACAGTCCAGGAATTTCATCAGCTTGGCCGGGACTGGAAAATTGGAATCCATACCAAACTGGCGCGAGTGGCATGATCTGATAATCCGCGTATCGAATAAGCGCGTGGAAGAGCATCCTAAAAATGCGCACTCACGTTTTATATTCGCACGGTTTGCTGAGAGTTTGAGTCGTTTTGTGCCGGAGGATTCCGCTATTTCAGAGACTCAATATAAAAAAGCAATCGAGCTTAGCCCAAAGCGGCAACAGTTGTATTATGGCTATGCAAGATTTTTAATCGACCGTGGAAGAAGCGACGAAGCTGTAGCCTTGTTAAATCAGGTAATTTCATTTGATGTTGAGCAAGGAGAGTCATACTGGCTGCTGGGTTTGCATCAGTATTTTGACAGAGGGGAGAAAGAAGAGGGGGCAAAGAATATGATCTTGGCCGTTGAATCTACATACTCGTATGTTCTTAAGACCGGACAGGAGGCCATGGCACTTGTGTCAGCTTATGATCAAGTTGGTGAAAAAGAGAAGATCAAGGAAATAATCGCCATGCTTCCTAATTTACCTCAAGCACAGCTTGGTGTGTATGTTGAAATTGCGAGAGCGGCGGAGCGCCAAGGTTTGATAGAAGAAAGAAATATGATTTTGGATGCTTTGGGCAGATTGGATCATACATTTGCCGCGAGGTTACTACCTTTAGTACAGGGCAATGTTACGAGTATTAATGACGCGTTGAAGATGACCGAAGGCGTTGATGTCGCGCCGCCGTCGTCTGAACCGGAAATAAGCACGCCCGTAGCAACAACGAGCGGAGCAGGACCACGGATTAAATAAAATTACGAATTACTAAATTCGAATTTCAAATGAATGTAGGATTGGATAGAAAAACACCAACATTCGTAATTAGTAATTAGTTATTCGTAATTATCTAAAGAGTTCAAGTGTATCTTGCACAGCGGTCTCCCATCTGAAACGTGTTTCAACAGCATGTCGAGCTTCTTTTCCAAGCAGCTCTTGTTTTTCTTTATTTGAAATCAGATCATTAATTGCATTCACTAGAGCAGCTTTGTCTTTGGAAGGAATAACGATTCCTGCATTCGGATCCAACATCCAGCGACACGCTCCAACATTCGTAGCAACACAAGGTAAACTAGCGGCCATTGCTTCGAGTAAAGTCCAGGGCATTCCTTCTTTGGAAGATGGGAGTACAAAAATATCAAAAGCTTTTAATAAAGATCGTGCATCTGCGCGTCGACCGGTTAAAATTACGCGGTTGTCCAGATTCAGTTCCTCGTATTTATTTCGAACCAAATTATTGTCAGGACCGTCTCCAATAATCACGAAGCGAACATTCGGTATTCGGTATTCGGTATTTGGTATTCGGGATCCTTGACCGATTTCCGATTTTTGATTTTCGATTTCCGAAATACACTCCAGATACCAAGGAATATTTTTTGCCGGATAATAGTTAGCGATCGTACCGATCACAAGATCGTTGACTCCAAGGTCAAGCTTTTGACGCGCCACATCTCTCGTGAGTAGCTCACTGTCAAATTGCGCAAGATCAATACCGTTAGGGATTGTAATAATTCTGTCGCGCGGACGGAAATTGTATTTCTTTGCCAGCTCCTCATCCCCGGGATGAACGGTAACGATAATGTCTTTCTTTGGAGCCGACCACTTTTCTGACCACAAATAAATCCAGTGTTTGATTTTCCCTAGGTCTTCTAGAAACGCCCAGCCGCCAATCCTATAAATAATACGTGGCACTTTTTCCAAGTTTGCCGCCAGTGCTCCGAGAACGCCCATCTTAGAGCTGTTTAAATGTACGATATGGGGTCGGAACTCCCTAATAAGACTTCTTATTTCATACAATGCCGCAAGATCATGAAAAGGTGTTAATTTACGTTTAATTGTCTTGACTTTTCTGTAATTTATGCCAATTTGTTCACAACGGGCTCCTAATTCCCCGGATTCGCCAGCTGCGACCATAACGTCAAAACCCTGTTTTTTGGCCTCCCGAGCCATGTTGAATACAAAATTTTGAGCACCCCCCCAATCGGAGGTGGTGATGAGAAACAATATTCGTCTCTTGGCGATATGCATAATTGCAGTTAAGATAGCGGAATATGGGTTGTTTAGTCAAAAGGCTGAAAAGGTCAATGAGCCGAGGGGCTGAAGGGCTTAGGGCTAATGGTCGATATTCGAAATACGATATTCGACAGTCGAAACTATGTGTGGAATAGCAGGAATAGTTAAAAAAGATAAGACTTCTCCGGACAGAGATCAGCTCGAGCGTATGTCCGGGGCTTTAGCGCATCGGGGTCCTGATGGGCGAGGTTTGTGGTCTGTACCCGGAGCAGGCCTAGCTCACAGACGTCTTGCAATTATTGATTTATCAGATCGAGGAGCGCAGCCTATGACAGACACTTCCGGTGAAATTACTGTTGTACTTAATGGAGAGATTTATAATTACAACGAGCTTAAACAAGAACTTTCAGCAGATTGGAAATCAGAAAGCGATACAGAAATTATATTAGAGGGATATAAGCGCTGGGGCGATGGTGTGATTGACAGATTACGCGGCATGTTTGCATTTGCGTTGTGGGATAATAACAAAAAAAGATTATTGTTGGCGCGTGACAGAATTGGAAAGAAGCCGCTTTTTTATACGATCACACCCAATGGTGATTTGCTGTTTGCTTCTGAGATAAAAGCTTTCCGCGGCATTGTGGATTTGAAACCGGATTGGCAGGCGGTACGATTATTTTTGGGATTGCAATATGTGCCGACACCGCAAACCGGATTTCAGGGAATTAAGCAATTGAGACCCGGTAGCTATGGAGTGTGGAGCGAACACGGTTGGAGTTTGCATCAATATAATGAATGGAAGATTAATCACGAATCCGGATACCGAATACCGAATACCGAATACCGAAATTTGGATGAACAAATCCGCTCACATTTAGAAGAAGCAGTTAAGATTCGCCAACTCACGTCTGATGTTCCGGTTGGTGCGTTTTTATCCGGAGGCATTGATTCTGCTGCGGTTGTGGCTTATGCATCCAAATATTCCGATCATCCATTACGCACATTCACAATGGGATTTCCAAATCTGCACATGGATGAGCGTACGGCGGCAAGCAAAATAGCTTCTCATTTTGGAACCGATCACATGGAGTTTGAGGCGCGTCCTGAACATTTACTGGAGCTCATAGATACGCTAACTGATCATTATGATGTTCCTTATGCTGATTCGTCAGCTTTACCGGTTTGGATGCTCGCGCGTGAAACAGCGAAACAAATCAAAGTTGTACTAACTGGTGATGGTGGAGATGAAGTATTCGGTGGATATCGTAGATATGTCGCTTACGCTGTTGCTTTGCGAGCTTCAAAAATGCCCGGTATGTCCGGTTTAACGCCTTCAATAGGAAGGTTGATTTCAGATCTGCTTAAAGATCCTCGGTTTAAGCGCATGGCGGAAACCATAGAGGCTTTGAAATCCAGACCCTCCATTGCATACGGCGAACTTTTTACCGGCTCATATTTTTCATCTAAGGGATTGTCTAGTCTTTGTGTGCCGGAGTTTTTACAACAAACTGAGGACGCTAATGCGGCTGAGTTTATCGCATCTAAAATGGGCGGTAAATGGGATTTGGAATCAGCTCTTCTATTTGATCTTACTTCATATTTGCCAGATGATTTAAATGTGAAAATGGATCGTGCAACAATGGCTTTTGGGCTGGAGGCGCGTGCTCCTTTTTTGGATCAGAAACTTGTTTCATTCGCACTCGGCCTACCATTGAATCAAAAGGTGATTCATGGTAAGACAAAGGTCGCGTTAAAGCGTGCATTAAATGGGATTGTGCCGGATGAAGTGCTAGATGGTCCTAAACTGGGTTTTCAAGTTCCGTTAGCGGAATGGTTTCGCGGACCACTACAGCCATTGGTGAACGAACGCTGCCTAGCATCCGGAAGTCCGCTGCACACATTCATGCGACCGCAAGTTATTGAACATCTGATTACAGAAAATCGTAAAGGAGCGGATCATGGAAATCGATTGTGGATGCTAGTATCACTTTCGACTTGGCTGAGTAAAAATGGCTGAGGGGCGGTATGGCTGAGGGGCGGAAGGGCTGAGGAAAAATTTTCAATTCTCAAACGTTTGGAAATTGAAAATTGTAAGTTGGAAGTTGAAAATTATTCGTATATTTCGTATAAGATTCGTATTTTCGTAGACCAATAATATGAAAAAGGTACTGGTAACAGGAGGTGCAGGTTTCGTAGGGTCACATCTCTGCGATCGTTTGATTAGAGATGGTCATGAAGTTATTTGTTTGGATAATCTTTTCACTGGGTCACAGAAGAATATTCAGCATTTGATAGAACATCCGAATTTTACTTTTATTAAAAGAGATATTCAGTTGCCGTTTTTTGCCAAAGTGGATTGGATATTTAATTTAGCGTGTCCAGCGTCACCTGTTCATTATCAGCACGATCCTGTTGCTACAGTTCGAACAAACGTCTTAGGAATAATGACATGCCTGGATCTCGCGAAAGTTACTGGCGCAAGGCTTCTTCAGGCATCAACTTCTGAGGTATACGGAGATCCCGAGCAACATCCGCAAAATGAAAAATATTGGGGTAATGTAAATCCGATCTCACGCCGCGCGTGTTACGACGAAGGCAAGCGCTGTGCGGAAACTTTATGTTTTGATTATCACCGTGAATTCGGAGTGGACGTAAAGATCGTGCGCATTTTTAATACGTATGGGCCGCGCATGGCAATGCACGACGGGCGCGTGGTTTCGAATTTTATTTTGCAAGCTCTGCGCGGCGAAGACATTACGATTTACGGAGATGGATCATACACGCGGTCGTTTCAATATATCGACGATTTAATAGAAGGCATGATGTGCATGATGCAATCTGAGAATTTCACAGGTCCGGTTAATATTGGAAACCCCGGAGAGTTTTCGATTTTGGAATTGGCCAACATGGTTGTTGAGATGACGGGCTCTTCATCCAAAATCACACACCTGCCGGCTGTCGCAGACGATCCCAAACAGCGCCGCGCTGATATTGCTTTAGCCAAAGAGAAACTGGATTGGGAGCCGACTGTTCAATTGCATGATGGCTTATTTAAGACAATTGATTATTTCAAACAAGTCATATAAAAAACATTCTAACATTCTCAAGAATGTGAGAATGTTAATTACTGATTATGAATCCCGAATTCCGAATCCCGAATGCCGAACTCCGAGCTGTGATTTTCTCCACAACATATTTCCCGTTGGTGGGCGGAGCTGAAGTGGCCATGAAAGAAATAACAGACAGACTTCCGAACTGGCAGTTTGATTTGATTTGCGCTCGTATTAAACCGGGTTTGAAATTCAAGGAGCGAATCGGAAATGTGACTGTGCATCGCGTGGGATTTGGGCATTCAATAGATAAATACCTTCTTCCGATTTTCGGCTCAATATATTCGCTCTTCGCCTTTCGCTCTTCGCCCTTTGTCATTTGGTCGCTTATGGCGTCATACGGAGGTTTTACAGCTTTGGTGTACACGTGGCTGCGTCCGAAATCGCGAATGCTGCTCACGCTTCAGGAGGGTGATCCGCTCGAACATTACGCAGAGCGCGCAGGTTATTTGATGTTTTTGCATAAGAAAATCTTTGCGCGTGCCAATGCAGTTCAAGCAATCAGCAGATTTTTGTCAGTCTGGGCAAAGAAGATGGGATTCGGCGGTGTGCCGGAAGTCGTTCCCAATGGCGTGAACGTCGCGCAATTTTCCACTCGTATATCTTTAGAACGCAGAGCTGAACTGCGTAGAGAATTTGGTTTTGCTAATGACGATATAGTATTAGTCACAACTTCCAGACTGTCACTTAAGAACGGCGTGGACGATATGATTCGCGCACTCACGCATCTCCCTGATAATCATAAAGCATTGATCATTGGAGAAGGTGAGGATCAAGACAAACTCCTGAGTCTTACAAAACAAAAAGAACTTTCTGATAGAGTCGTGTTTTTAGGAAGACGTGAACATGACGAATTGCCGGCAATTTTACAGGCGTCAGATATTTTTATTCGCCCTTCATTATCCGAGGGTTTGGGCAACTCGTTTTTGGAAGCAATGGCTGCCGGGTTGCCGATTATAGGAACTTCGGTTGGTGGCATTCCGGATTTTTTATTGGATGGTCACACGGGTGTGTTCTGTGAGGTTCGTGATCCTGAGTCTATAGCAAAAGCCGTACTCAGAATTCAGACTGAACCAGGCTTGCGGGAAAAGTTAATCGAACAAGGAGCGGCCTTAGTTCATAGCAAGTACGACTGGGATACAATAGCGCGGCAGATGGAAGAGCTTCTATTATCCGTAACACATAACACGTAACACATAACATATTCGTATATTCGTTTAAGATTCGTAATTTCGTAGACCATCATGCTATTCGAAAAAGGAAATGCAGCCAAACAATGGATGCTTGAAGAGTTAGATCGACGATACGGGAAGGCTCCGGCTCGGATTTTGGATTTGGCTTGTGGCAATGGCAGGATTTGGGAGCGATTTTTAAAAACTCATCCAAACATAAGAGTGACTGGAATAGATTCAGATGAGCGCGCGATTTTGCAAGGCAAAACTTCCTATCAAGGTAACACGCAGATCAATTTACAGCATTTTGACGCTCAAAAACTTATTGATGGAGTTTACGATTCTGTAATGGCTATGAGCGCCATAGAACACGTTGTTGATCATCCCGCCTTTTTGCGAACTGTTTGGAATGCGCTAAGTTCCGGAGGAGTGGCTTACCTTAACTATGATAGTGGCCATTTTCGTTCAAATAACGTAAAAGAAAGGCTAATGGTGCCAATTAGCCAGTTGCTGGCGCTATTTGGAGCACAGGGCTCTTATATGAAGCGTGTTGATGATAAGCTATTTTGTGATCAAATACGGAAACAGGGCTTTAATATAACAGATATTAAAAAGCATAATTTGTATCCGTTAAAGGGCTTTATGCGTGCGGCAGAAGAAGAGGCTGTTAAGACTTGGTACGAATTTGAGAATAAGCTAAATCAAATGTATCTGCCGGAGGAATTGGAAAAAGTAATGTGGTCTACGACAGTTGTGGTTAAAAAAGGATAGAGTATACGGTATACAGTATTGAGTATATCTGATTGAACATACTGAATACTGCATACCAGCTTATGAAAATACTTCTTGCCACAGGAATATATCCACCGGAATTAGGTGGGCCGGCTACGTATACACGGGGTCTGGCTTTGGCTTTAAAAAAGATGGGGCATGAAGTTAGCGTTATTGCATATGGCGAACAAGTAAAAAATTGCGATGATGAATTTCCAGTAAGCCGCGTGTCGCGAAAAGGCGGAGCAGTAGTTCGTTATTTGCGATTTGCATCACGTGTTTTTTTCGCAGCTCGAAAAGTTGATTTGGTTTATTTGCAGGGTCCGGTATCTGAAGGACTTCCGGCAACACTCGGTGCTAAGTTGGCAGGTCGTTCCACCATCATGAAAATAGTTGGCGATTATGCGTGGGAGATGTCAGAAAATAAAAAGAATAATAGCCGGCAGAAGGTTACTATTTTGGATGATTTTTTAAACAAGCGACATGGTGGGATTGTTGGTTTTTATGAATTAGCTGAACGCTGGACTGCACGTAACGCAAAAAGAATCATAGTTCCAAGCAAATACTTAGCAAGTGTTGTTGAAAAATGGGGAGTTCCAGTTGAAAGAATTGTGGTTATTAAAAATGCTATTCATTCTTTGCCTGAAGTAGGGGATCGAGACACAGAAAGACAGACATTAGGTGTAATGAATAAGTTTGTTGCTCTTTATGTTGGGAGAGCTGTTAGGTGGAAAGGTATCGGAGAAATGATTAGTTGGTGGAAAGATATGCCAAGCTCGCACATTCTGGTTGTTGCAGGCGATGGTCCGGAGTTGGAAAATTGGAAAAAAATTGCACGCAAAAATGGAGTTGAAGACAGAGTTCGTTTCTTAGGAGCGATCGGAAGGGCTGCGGTTGCGCGTTGGTACACAGCTTCTGACGCACTCGTTCTTCCATCTGCATACGAAGGCTACCCGCACGTAGTTGCCGAAGCAGCATCTTTTGGAATTCCAAGTTTTGTAAGTGATAAAGGAGGTAATCCTGAAACGCGCTATACATTTAAGGAACTAGTTACAGTGCTTCCTTATTTGGATAGAGAGAAATGGACACAGGCCTTGACCGAACTTTCAGGTCAAAAACTTCGGACTACGGACTACGGACTACGGACAGATGAAATTTCCGAGTGGACGTTTAATGACATGACCAAAGAAACTGAGAAAATCTTAACACGTGTTGTGGAACCGTCTGAAGGTCAGAAAATGAATATAGTAATGGTTAGTTATGATAAGGCGCTCCTCAACCCAAATTCAGATGTATTCGAGCGAGTTTCATCTCTGGCAAGTGAGGAGCAATCAATTAGTGCAATAGTGATTTCTTCGCTAAAACAACCGGCAAAGGTGAATGTACCACCATTCAGATCTCAGGGATTTTCAGGATCATCATTCATTCGTTTGTGGCGCTCTTTAGTCTGCGGAATTAAAGAGGCTAAGAAGCTTCCTGGGCAAACAATTATTACAGCTCAAGATCCGTTTGTAGCTGGCTTGGTCGGGTACTTTGTCTCACGCTGGACTAACTCACCTTTGGAAATTCAAGAACATGGTGATTTTTATTCCGGCTATTGGGTTCGAGAATCCTGGAAGAATCGTGTCTTGTCTTGGCTTGGTCGCTTTATCTTAAAACGAGCAGAGCGAGTTCGGGCTGTGAGTGAAAGAGTTAAGCAACACTTGGTTCGGATCGGTGTGGATGAGAATAGAATTGATGTCATTTGTGTAGCGCAAGATCTTTTCCCTATTAGCGCAAAGCTTTCAGATCGAACAGATACTTCACAAATGAAATTAGCAGGCGGTCATTTTAGGATTGTTGTGCCCTGCAGATTCGTGAAGCAGAAAGGTTTGGATGTTTTGTTGCAAGCTGCACAGATTCTGAAGAGTCGAGGCATCTGGTTCGAGCTCCAGCTTATAGGAGCCGGTCCATTGGATGAGTGGCTGAAAAGCGAGATTGAACGTCAAAATCTAATGAAGCAAATCAGTGTTCAACCATGGGCTGATCCATGTGAATTGTGGGAAGGAGCAGACCTGTTCGTTCTTTCATCTCGTTATGAAGGGTGGGGGAGAACGGTGGTCGAGGCAATGGCTGCCGGAGTTCCGATTGTTGCGACAAATACAGGTTGTGTCGGCTCGTTTCTGCGCCCTCAAATCGATGGCCGCGTGGTTGAACCGAATGACGCGCAAGCTCTGGCAGCGGCTATATCCGAACAGATTCTAGAGCCGGAAAGACGCGAAGCAATGCGAAAATCAGCTTTAAAACGCGCAAATGAATTCCAACCTCAGGATGTTTTGCATGAAAAGCAGAAAAATGGCTGGCGTGCGTTATTGGTGCGAAGAGCGAAATGCGAAGAGCAAAAAGCGAATTATCCTCGCTGGGAACTGTGGGTTGCGGCATTCATACTTCTAATTCTCATATCGCGCATTGCATCCGTTGCTCTGTTCCACGACTCGCTCGTCAATCGTGAATGGGGTTTTTATACTTTGGTTGAACGCTGGTTCCAGGGATATGGATATAGCTTTGCTGCTGAATCAGGTTGTGCTTCAGCTTATCGATCTCCAGGCTTCTTATTCTTCCTAACGGGCCTGTATACATTCTTTTCTCCGGAGAATATTTGGGCCCAAGCGATTGTTCAAAATATATTTGTGGGTGGTGCATTGTGGTTAGTTTACGCAGTTGGAAAATTCTTGGTTGGTAAACGCGCTGCATTAATAGGTGGAATTTTGATGGCCATCTATCCTTACACTTTCTATCACTACACACAGTACTATCACACATTTCTCTCGAGCTTCTTCCTGCTTCTTTTGGTTTGGTTCGTACTAAAACTCGCTGATAAAAAGTTGTGGCGCCATGCAGTTGGTGCTGGCCTATCAATAGGATGCCTAGCGTATATTCAGGGGTCGATTTTGCCGGC
>Ga0180007_10002122_pt1 | contig 24371 bp, 19 predicted proteins | sample MM_PC_MetaG_FD_121122 | JGI IMG/M metagenome (GOLD analysis project Ga0180007, IMG submission 121122) | Groundwater microbial communities from the Aspo Hard Rock Laboratory (HRL) deep subsurface site, Sweden - MM_PC_MetaG | ecosystem: Environmental > Aquatic > Deep subsurface > Groundwater... | reverse complement strand
TCGAGACCAGATTTTCATGGATTTGAGGCGAATAGCAGGCCTATTTAACGAAAAGCCATGGAAATATGGGCCGATTTGTCAAATTTGCAGCAGATTTATGTCTAAGTCCGACAGGCTCCTAGTGGTCTGAAAATGTTTTTCTCTACAAAATAGTTACGCATAGGTCAAAGGAAGACTTGACCTCTTGCCTTCATCGCTATCCCTCTTGGGCGCAGCAGTTATTCCCTATTCCTTACATTAATGTCCAATGCTGGAATTGAAGCAACCTCAAACGACGAGCTGCCAAGCTTGATTTCACCATCAGACCGCTCAACAGATTGAAGTATTAGGACACAGATCTTATCCTTTGTGCTGCGGCGTTGTTTATAATCCACAACATACCTTAGAGTATATTCGGCCCAATTTTCCTTCATGTTTAACGTCACCATTGGCTCTAATCTGACGTTTTCAAGCATATATTTATCAGTCATCTTTCGCCATTCACCTTTAAGATGACGTGCGTGCTCACCGGTTACATGATCGAGGATTTGTTGAAATTCCTTACGGGCCATTTCGTAATTACTACCATATCTAATAGGTATTGTTATTTCGTCCCAGAGAAATGGAAAGTCTGCTGAGTAATTGTAAACCGGTTCCTTAAATATAAAACTGTTGGCAACGCGAACGACTCGACCATTATATTGGTCTCCATTAATCCACCCGCCACATTCCATCAGCGTTGACCGCAGCACGCCGATATCGATGACGTCGCCCTTGATACCACCCAATTGGACACGGTCGCCAACCTTATAAAAACTTCCAAACGACATCGTAATCCAGCCGGCGGCACTGGCAATAACTTCTTGCAGGGCAAAAGCCACTCCAGCCCCGGCCACACCAAAAAACACCGTAAGCCCCGCTAACTTATCACTATAAACAATTGATAGAAGGAATATGGCGAGAACATAGCCAGCAAAAGAAACTAATTTTCTTAGACGATAGCGACGTTCTGAATTGTCAATATACTGTCCTATGCCACGCCCGATAAGGCGTACCAGCACAACCACTGCTATTAGTACCAGTGTGGTAGCTATTAGTTTTCCGACTATGGGATCTAAAAACCATTTTTCAAATAGTTCATTCATGTTAGTAGGTTATATTCCTGTTTGGGGCTTCTGATAGTAGAACATGCATCGGAGTCATTTTCCCGCATCGCCTAACGGCTAACCTGCGGGCGCGAGCCGAATCGCGGTGAAGCGTTTCAACGAGTGATCTGCTATGCGAGTTCTAGACGGCACCTTTGCTCCAACAACGCCAGATTATTACCACTTTTAGTGTCAGTTATGGGTGTAACTTTGTAGCTCAATCATCACTCCTTCATCACTCCTTGATTCACCTGATTCAACCCACGTTTAGGTAGGTCCAGGTCAATAATGATGAAAACAATCAACGTAATTACTCAAGTTTCGGGGGGGACCAACACACAACATAGAAACGAGTCAACAAGCTAAAATAATTACATATTAATGTGAAAAGCCTTTCGCTTTTTGATATAGTGGTATTTGCGAAATATTCAACAATATCAAAGAGGAAAGGCTCAAATGAATAATACCAAACAATACCTTGATCAACAAGAAGCAAAACAACTGCAGAATAAAATTGTCGCCTTTATGAAATACTTCAAGATTGGAAATCTGCTGCATAGGAACGAATCAGGAAGCTGCGTGGCGTATCTCCGCTCACTTTGTTCAGCCTGATCTTCTCGCTGCCGTTCGATGGGGGTAACTTTTTCAAAAGAATTGTAAGGAACTCGAATCTCGGATTTGGGAAGGATGCTGCCTGTGACTTCCTGAATAATCCCAGGCAAATAGCTAGCGTAAATTTATGTTGGCCCTGGCGGCCATCGTTGTTCGTTTCATTGATGTACTGACTAGCGAAGAACGAGAGAAAGTTCTGATCTTTGACGACTTCACTTATGACCGGTCTCGCTCCAAGGCGGTTGACTTGCTGGCATGGACCTATGCCCATAACTTCAGGCGGAAACTTGGGGAGTAAACATCTCAATGGTTTCCTGAAGAACGGTAATGAAAAGTTCATAGGTAAGCGAACGAGAAGAATATCTTCTCTCTTCGCCTGCCCAGGTTCATAACGTGATATCAGGGGCCTGGATATTCATTCTATGCGTAGTGGTCTGAACATATTTCTCTCTACCACGCATTCACCACAAAGGTCAAAGGAAGACTTGACCCCTTACCTCGACATTCCCTGCTGCCCTTGAATACAGAAGTCAAGGGCAGCAGGGGGGCTCTGAATTCAATACAAACGAATGAATTTCAGTGTGGCCAAACGTTCACAATGATGCTCATCACTATCTTTCAGCTAGATTGAAAGGTTAAGTGGTGGGCCCGGCTCAGAGTAGCAACCTTTGACTAGTCTTCACTTTTCTTTTGTCCGCCGACCAAGTCTTTGGTCTTGTCAATTACTTTTTCTACGGCTCCTTTGATCTTCGCAGCCGCCTGGTCCCTCTGGCCCTCTTTCTTGAGGTCCTCATCGCCGGTTAAGGCACCAGCTGCTTCCTTCAGACGTCCTTTCAACTTATCGGTTGTAGAACTGCTCATAGAATCCTCCTTATGCTTCTTCAAAATCCTCAATCCCTGCACCACATTCAGGGCAAACCCAACCCTTAGGTAAATTTTTAAAAGAAGTTCCAGGGTCAACTCCATTTTCTGGGTCTCCTTTAGCCGGATCGTAAATGTAACCACATACTTTGCAAACGTATTTTTTCATCAGTAGCTCCTTTTGTTGAATTAAAAAAGACGTATATTTATACGCACGATAAAACTATTTCATCGCCGCCGAACTAAGAGCGTTTTATCATTCGTCCCGCCCTGAAATATTCCAAGTGTCCTTGTTTTCCTAAAACTGTGTCGTTTTTTTCCAAAGACGGCAGGAGGAGCGGGATGATTGGTAAAATGGAGTTGGACTAAGCTGTGGGTTCCAGAGTAATCGGTTATTTATTCCTATGGAGGTTTACTTGTAACCTTCTGAAACTCCATAGTAAATATACAGAAAAGGGTTTTTTTGCTGCTCAGTGAGGAGAAAAATGATCCTATTCGGCTGGAAGGGTTGATTTGAATACATTCTAAGGTTCCTCGCTGTCTCCAAAGTTGCGATAAGTTTTTTTAAGGTGGTTGCCGAGAATTCTTCTTCCAGATCAATTTTGAATTTGTCGTTGCAAAGAGATAGACGGATTCCAGCTTGAAACCCTTTTCTATCAACTGACGTGGAAACACCCTTAACAGTCAGGGGATAGAAAAGGGTAGCACCAGGCTTTTCCGCCCCCTTACCGAATTTGCCTATCCAATATGAAAACGTAGAAATCGCGATTCCCTGCCTCAAGCAATATTGACACTGAGTAAGGTGACTTTTTTTCAAACAGGAAATATGATTTCCCAAATGCTTCTGCTTTGAGGTGTTACTCTGAGTATTTTGTGACTCCACTTGAGCCTCAGTTGGCGAAAAGACTCAGTGGAAGATATTAGGCCGGAATATGGCAGATGGGTTTCGTGGGTCGCTTGCACTCGTACTTCGCTGTGGCTCCGGCATTTGTTCGGCACGGAGAAAGGCCGTGCCTATGGCATTGATGTCTTCAATCACCAGCTCTCGACGGGCATTGAACTGACCGCCCGCCATGGAGAAAGTGAAAGCCAGCATCAGGCTTGCCACGGTCAGCAGGGCACCCAACACAATCCCCGCCTGGGCCGAGCGACCCTCGTCCACGTACTCAGTGGCCTGCTAACGCCGATCCCCCAACTTGTAGCCCAGTTCTACGGTCACCCACAACAGGGAAAGCAGGAACGGGTAGAGGATCCATTCAGGAAGCGAGTCAAGAAACTGCACGTTGACGAGTAGCTCGTTGTGGATAACGCCGCCAATAACCGATGGGCTTTTTACGTCTGCGTTACTTGGCGGCGTTCAGCATTTATATATTTCAGAAATAATTTGATATGAAAATTAATTATAGCTTTATTGAATTAACATGTCCAATGGATATCGTAACATTGAATAATCTCAGCCATTCCCGTTTTGGCCTGTTTTATACTTAATGAGGCGTCCTGAGCCCTGCGATTCTTTCCGAGAGAGAAGAATCAGGAGATGGAATTACTTTCCCGGTGTTTTACTAGCCATGTCTTTAAAATATTAACAGTTTTGCCGTTTTTCGGCAACAGTACTCCCTTGGGCCTCCCGAACATTGCTCAAGGACGCATCTGCTCTTTGACAACAAAATATTCCGGTTCTCAGTACCTGTACTAGCTCCTATCTGCTTGACGGTATCGGGATTTTCTTCTTATCAATGACAGCCCGCAGAATCGCTTCCATGGAAGGGCAGATGAACTGATTGAACTTTGACCGAATTTTTTCCCACAGTGACATCTGGCACCGACAACTCATACGGGCCGCTTGAAACAGTGGGCAGCAGAGCTGCTGCACTTGATCCACCAGAAAAGCCAACATCATGAGATGGACAAAAACCGATGAGAGATGCTTCTTTCCCAGCCCGTAGTTGTGGCCAAGGTTGTATCCCTGATTCTTCAGGGTGTTGAAGGTCTCGTTTTCAATCCTCCATCTGGCACGTCCCGCTCGCATGATGTCGTAGACGTTCTCTTTGGTAATTTCCAGATCCGTCACCCAGCTAAAGCGGATCAGCTTCCCTTTCCCGTCCACTTGCCAGTATTCAAGCAAATTGACCAAGACGTCCTGATTCGACTTGTTAAGCGGCACACCATTAACAAAACGGTACGTATGCAGAATATCCTTTTTGATCGGATCGGACTTGGACAATTCTACTGCCTCGCCACACTCCTCTGCAAGATCCATCTGCTCGAACAAAAATGCATGATCACCCGGCTTGGCCCCCAAGATAAACGGCAGACCGTACTCCCTTAAATCCGCAATGTGCGGGGCGTTAGAACTAATACCATCCTCAATGACAACGCATTTAAGATGTGGATGTTCCCGCCGAAACTCAGCCAGAAAACGCTTGGCGGCCTTGCGCTCGCAATCTTGCTTGGTCGTGCCATCCTGTTGGACGATCATCTCAGGGCAAAGGGGGATTACCTCTCGTCGATCAGGATGGACAATGGCGGCTCCCAACATCTGCTGATAGTATTCTTCCCGACCATTGCGCTTTGTCTTTTTGAGACAATAGGGAGAGCTGACTTTTTCCGAGGAATAAATGCCGGTGCCGTCCAAGGCCAGCAAATAATGGTCATCTCTCCAAGTCATCTGCTCTAAGGCCTTTCCCCGCTGGAGCTGGCGAAAAATACTTCGGAAAGATTTTCGTAAGAATTTCGGGTCGACCTCGTCGCAAATTGTACGCATCTGGCTGTCGCAGGGGATGTTCACAACCCCATAAACGCCGTGCAGACTGACGGGATCTTCCCGCCAGCGTTCTTCAAAAGCCAGCAGAGATGGCGCCTTGAGTGAAAACATGGCAAATCCACTCATGAGTGCATCAGACAATGGAATACTGGCATTTTTTGCGCGGTGGTCGGGAATTTTTTCAAAATCCTGCCGCAAGGTTTTTGCAAAAGCGTCGAAGTTCAAGTGTTTCCGAAGTTTGATGTTCTCGTTGTGGATTTTGGCGAGTAACTTTTTCCGGAGGATGCTTTTGGACGTCATGGTTTTCTCCTTGTAGGTTGTTGATATTCCTACAAAAAAAATCCACCCTCCTGGGAGTATGTCAAGGATTAATTGCCTCGCTTGCAACTTTATCTTACTGTTTTATCGTCTATATTCCAACGCGTACCTTGGTTCCACGGAACAAGTATTTACCGTCATTTGTAACTAAAAATAGTTTACGAAATGGCATGGCGCTATATGTTTTTAAATCAATATGTTACTGTAAAAAAGGAATTGCTGGAATAATCTATTCTTAATCTCTTTATTCCCCGGGCGGTTCAACAACGTGAACGTTTGAGGCAAGTTCTTCCGAGACCCGTTGCTCAAGGCCATCTTCATCTAAACGTTGTTGCCGTAGTTCAGACGGGTTATATCCTTTAGGGAGTTTGCCGAGGTTGCATATCGGTTCACCAGGACTTATGGCCGGCAGGCTGGTCATGCCGATAACAACTGCGTTAAACGGGGCATTGAAGGTGTTGTGTTCTCGGCCGAGAATCGTCGAATTTGTCACAAGTGGCTGGCCTTTTTCGATAATGTCGCCCGGCTTGACATGAAAGTGCAGAAAGCCTCCACGTTCAGCCCGAATCCACTTTGATTGCTTGATGACTACTTGATATGCTGGATTTTCAGCCTTGCCGTCGAGCATCTTGAGTTTGCGGAAAACATTTTTAAGGCCGCGTATTGAGGTTTCAACAATACTCGGTTCGACTTTCCATACCTCCCCGCCTTCCATAATGATCGTCGGGCAACCGGCACGGCAGGCTTCACGGCGAAATGAACCCTGAGGACCTTTACTGTCAATGGTGATCTCCGAACCAAACGATTCTGCAAGCCAGCGGACTTGCGGGTTGGTCAAATCGGCACGAACGTTGGGATAGTTCGTCCTCCGGATAGAGGCAGTGTGGAGATCAATTCCATAATCACAACGCGGAACAATCTCATTAAAAATGATACTGGCCATGCGGCTGGCAAGACTTCCGGTTACTGATCCGGGGAACGAACGGTTTAAATCACGACGATCAGGCAAGTATCTGGAGTGACGATCAAAACCGAGTAAATTCAAAACAGGAACAAAAATCACTGCCCCCTTGGTCAAGTTGAAATGATCGTCTTGAATTAACTGGCGAACAGTTCCGGTGCCGTTTAGTTCATCACCATGTAACGCCGCTGTGACAAATACAACCGGGCCATCCTCTAGGGCACGACGGATATGTATTTGAACATTTACTGTCATGCCGCTGTAACTCTCACCTATAGGGAGGTTAACGTCACGCGACTCACCGGCTGGGATCTCTTCTCCAAACCATTCGTGTATTGATTTTCGTTCACGGCGGATAGTCATGATTCATCCTTCTTCCGGTTGTGTAAAAGAATCATCATTCATGTTGCTCCCATCACGAACTTCTTCTGCCACAGGCAATTCAGGCAGTTGATGTACATGCGGGCGTCTCCTCTCGCGAATTTTTGCAGGTACCAGATTACGCATCAACTGCAGTTTGCCGAAGCAAAGCAGTCGGTCATCAATTTCAAATTGTCTCTGTGGCCGGGGGTTTGGTATGACTGTAGTTCCCCGATTAAGCGTCAGGACTATAATGTCTTTATCACGCCAACCAGATTCTTGGATTGTTTTGCCGATATATTCAGAACCATCAGGAATGTGTATCTCGGCAACTCCATACCCTCGGCTCACAGTCAATCGCTGGCGCAAGTCGATTTCAGGGAAATTTATTTGAGCGGCAATATGATCGATTATCGTGCCGGCGATGTCGAGCTGGGTGCATCCTTCTATCCCTTCTAATCCGGGAGAGGAATTCACTTCCATAATTTGCGGTCCGGTGTTGCTCTCAAGCATATCAACGCCTGCGATTCGAAGGCCCATTATCTGCGCAGATCGAACGGCGGTTTCTTTATACTCTTTATCAAGCGTGACCGGCTCGGCAATACCACCCCGATGAACATTACTCCGAAACTCCTGCCCTTGGGCAACACGGCGCATGGCAGCAACCACCTGGTCCCCAACCACAAAAGCTCTGATATCCCGTCCTTTGCTTTCAGAAACAAACTTCTGGATCAAAACGTTTTGTTTTTGGCTCTGTAATAACTCGATAATAGCTTCGGCCGATTTTTCGGTTTCGGCTAAGAGAACGCCGATCCCCTGAGTACCTTCAATCAGTTTGATGATTACCGGCGCTCCACCAACTCTCGCTATTGCCGGCATAACATCTTTCTTGTCGCGGACGAAAGTTGTTTTGGGAATACCAATTTGATGTCGACTAAGAATTTGCAGGGAACGAAGTTTGTCTCGCGAATTTGAGATGCCTGCGGAAGTGTTTGCGCAAAACACATCCATCTGCTCAAATTGCCGTACAACAGCTGTGCCAAAATAGGTAATCGACGCTCCTATTCTTGGTAGTACAGCATCATATTGCGAGAGTTCTTTCTGGAGAAAATAAAGATTTGGTCGACCTTCTTCAAGGTCAATAGCAAATTTGAGGGTATTGAGAACCTTAACCTTGTGACCGCGTTGTTCGGCAGCTTCACGAAGCCGGCGGGTGCTGTAACACTTTGGACTGCATGAAAGAATTGCTAATTTCATTTCTCCTCCTCTTTGGCGCTCATATATTTTTTTGTAGAAATATTTCTTTTTCGTTTTGGATTACCATTATAAAATGACTTGCCTGCATTGACGAGAAAGCGACCCCTGAATGCCTCGCGGCCCAGCAGCATTCGAAACCCCATTTCATCACGCCTCGCAAGAGTCAATTCGACTGGCCAGGTGAAACCGAGCAACGTTATATTGGTAATAATGACTGGCCGCATTGAGTTTTTCCCACTTGAACTGCGTACAGATCTAAATTCGACAATTTTTGCCAGAACATCCACAGTCTCGTCACTTTTTCGCTGAACAGGATGAACTTGAAATCGGATCCACTGTACCCCATCCTGCTCAAATACTTGCTGGTTAAAAGCATGAAGCGATGACGACCGGGCTCCGGTGTCGACTTTAACCTTGATCCTCTTGATCCCTAGGTCAGGCAGTTCGATCCATTCCCGCCAGCCGATCACAGGCAAACATGATTTTTTATGCTTCACCATTTGTATTTCATCATAAAACGATTTGGGTTGGTTCTTTCGCATGTTCTTTGTAGTTCTCCATGTTGCCCCATATTCTCAAGGTTGCTCTAAGTATTTAATTAATACCTCCATGCCTGCTGCCGAACGTCACGCGTAACCTGCCCGCCAACCAGTTAGCACTCAACGAGTCTGTAGAAAAAGTTCTTTTTGTTAATTTTGTTGCTTGTAACTGTCTGGTATTACGTTGTGAAGGATCCCAAAAATATGCAAAGCAGGGTTTTTCTACAGGCTCAACATTCCGGGAAGGAATAATTTGAATTACCACCTAAAAAACTGCAGGGTTAGCGGGTCAGCGTTAACGCGTTTGTGTACGCCCGACATGGGTGTGAACTCATGGGGGTAAAGTCCCCTGTAAGTGTTGCCTGTAACGTTTTGAAACGTAACATAAACTACTAGCTGATGGCAAGGGCGTTACCGTGAGGTAGGGTCTGAAGGAAGCCGGAGCGCAAACTTGTGAGCTGACGAATAGAAACGTCATATACGGCCGAGTCTCTGGGGCAGGAGCATTTAGGCCCGAATGGGTGCAACATGTCAACGCCCAAAGAACAGGGGATACGGTAAATGACGCGGTTGCACAAGGGAAGTTTCAACTCTCTTTGCAGGAAAATATATCCCTTCCCCCGTCCTAGAGTCTGGCGGATTTAGAGAATCGTAGCGAAAATTAGAGAAATCGAGACCAGATTTTCATGGATTTGAGGCGAATAGCAGGCCTATTTAACGAAAAGCCATGGAAATCTGGGACGATTTGTCAAATTTGCAGCAGATTTATGTCTAAGTCCGACAGGCTCCTATCCCAGTGATAGATGAATGGCTCCGGTCTAGAATACGGATGCGCTACTGGAAACAATGGTGGTATGTCCGTACCAAAGTTCGCAATTTCCCCTTTAAAATGGTGCCGTTAAGAGGAAATAGTGCTCAATTTTAATATCTTTTCCGGATTATATCAAATGGTTGGCTTGGTCCGCCCCCGGCCAATCCGATTCAGCAGACACTGCCCTGCTTACCAGGCAGTTACAGGAGTATATGGCCAATTGTCTACAGGAGTTTGACTGATTTCCAGCTTAAATTGACCAACTGAAGGGAGAAGTGCGCCTTGTTGTAGCTATTTTCGGAAAATTTTCAAAGATTATTGCCTCAACGGAATCGTTTTCTCCCTTGAGGCAGCAACCAAAACAGTTGTATAGGTAATAATTGTTAGCCGCAGCCATCTTGCAGCTGTGCCAATCCAGGCGTCACGGATTCAGGAAACAGGCTGGGATTCTGGCCTGTTCCGGTCAATTTGCCCCGCTGGGTTCGACGATCTCATTATTGAGAAGTTACAACAAAAGCAGCTTGAGGTCTGGGGGCTAGATCAAGAGTTCTGAATAGTTGGAGAAGATTTAGCAGGTAACACGGGAGTTAAATGGGGAAGGGGAACTCTTTATTTTTGATAGGCTGCAGCAAGCGGCTCCACGCTTGCTGCAGCGATATGACTCAAGCGGCAAAGGGAAAGCTGATGCTGAAAATAATATATTCCCCTTCGGTGCGAAATATGATTTTTCCATTATTTCCCTCAACAAATCGCCAAATAATGTTCAACCCTCGGCCACCGATCTCCCCCTTCTGCAGACGCTCAATAACATCAGGAGGGATAGTGCCGCTATTTTTTATCTCAAGACACGCCATATTTCCTTCTCTAACACAGCGAAGTTCAAGGATACCACCTGTTGGAGGAATCGCTTTAGTAGCATTGTTTAGAAGGTTATCCAAAATGCGTTCCAGACCAAAAACAGGACAACGGACCATCATGCCCTCTTCTATGATAGGTTGAGACAAGGTGATATTCAGTTTTCTGAAAACTTTGATTACTTCTTCATTAATCCGGAACCTTTCAAGGGCGATTCGGCCAAGATCAACAATCTGATCATGACCTTCAGCAGAAATGGTCAGAGACATATCCTGAAGACGGGTTGCCTCCCTGGTTATTACCTTGAGATAAGTTTTCAATTTTTGTCGGGATGATTCAATATCTTTGCTGGCCAGTATCTTTCCCGCTCTTTCAGCCAAACCAGCCATGGCAATGGCCGGATTTTTAAAATCATGGAGCATATTCCCCAAGAACTCAAGCCGTGAGGCCTTGGTGATCTCTTTTCCAAAAAAGGTCAAAAGCTCAATTTCCTCGTCAGAAAAGGAAAATTTATGTTCCGTGGCATAAAACACCATAATATGACGTACCTTTTGTTCGATGTGCAGCGGCACGAGAAGGATGGAATGAATCTGATGCTCTGAGACAAAACTCCGCATGCCTTCACTGACCATCTCGCTCTGTAGTGGATTTTTAATCAGGACATAGGAAGGATTGACCCTTTCATAGGGCATATCAACATGTTCTTTGTTCCCATGAATAGCTACCCAGAAATAGGAATGATGGGTAACGGTGAAAGTGTGGCCGCTTTCATGGTACGTCTTGTTAGTGGGATAAGCAGCAGCCAATTGAAGATGCTTTTGATTGTCTGACAGAGTATAGAGGCCGCAGCTCTGCAACTGAAGAAATCTGCCAAGCTCAGGAATAATCATATTAAAAAAATCATTCAATCTGATTGCTTCTCTGTTACTCAACTTGATATAAATATTATCTACAATCTGTTCCTTCTGCAGATTCAGATTATGGAGGTCAAGGATCTTTTTTTTGGCCAGGACAAAACTGACACGTCGAGCCAGGAGCTCCGCCCGAATAATTTCCAGCTTGGCGAATCTTTTATTATTTTCCCGATAGTATATCTGTAATGAACCAAGGAGGTCCTGACCGGATCCAATAAAACTCGGTATTGTCAGAGGTACAGCAATCAAAGAATGATACCCATGGGCTATGGCTATATTCTTTGACTTATACCGGTCATCCTCTAATATATTTGGCACAGCAACACTTCTGTTTTCCGTTATCACCAGACCGGCAATGGAATTTTTGGCAGAGACAGCATCCATACGCTCATAACCTTCCATACCATGACTTCCAAAAGAGACCATGGTAAAGGAGCGAATGTCGAACAGGCGGATGCTAGCAGCTTCAGCACCCAAATCTCTGACAATTTTTTCTGCTGCATCTTCGAGGATTTGCTTCCTGCTCTTCCCAGGATCAATGGCCAGAATCTCCTCAGATTCCAAAATGATTTTCGAGACAACACCCGAGAGATATTCCTCATCTATCAACGTCACCAGTCTGGAGCGTTCCTCAGACGTGAGAAACTGGAAATCAAAGACTTTTCTGTCAGATAAAAATGTTTCAAGACTCATACGTTATCCCAGGTGACGGGTGATAGCTAATCACCTTTTAACTCAACGATCTAATAAAAAAGAAAATAGAGTGTTTACCCCATCTGATGGACTCACCTCACCCTCTTGCTTCCTGTCAAAAAGCCCCTGTCATAGTTGAAAAAATGTACTTATCCATCAACCTAATCCATAGCAATTCTGTTATTATCAATCTTGCCGATATTCGTAAAAGAATAATCCAATATGCCAAAAGAAGCAAAGAATGTAGGTCATAGGAAATTTCTGGTTTTGGGAAACGAGACCTTCTAAGTAACAAGATGGCATCAACCACAAGGAACTAGCTGAAAACCAAGCGTTTTTTCTTTGGTTTTCAAGTTTTTCAAAACTCGTTTTTGATGAGCTGTTTCCTGTTTATGAAAAATCGACTCGTCAAATTGTTTTCCGGTTTTAACCAAATGATATATGATACGAGCAAGTTTATGAGCTGTATCGGTAATTGCATTTGGAGCTCCATTTTTTGCTCGTTTTCGTCGATAATAATTGCCGAGGTAAGACTTGCTATGACTTAAAGACATTGCTGCCATTTTTAATGCCTGAGCCAACCTGTTCTTCCCAGGAAGAGTACGTGAGGATAATATTTTTTCACCGCTAATTTTGTTCCCCGGGCAGATATTTAACCAGGATGTAAAATGCCTTCTATTCTTGAATTTGGAAACATCATTACCAACTTCAGAAAAGAACATCTGTGCAGTTACAGCACTTATTCCATCAACCTGGGTAAGGTCGGTGCCAATTATCCTGTACATGTGTGTACGTAAGTCAAAGTCTGGCTCATTTCCTTTCCCTCTTCTTGGTGACGAAGTGGGAGGAGGAGGCGGTTTTTTGTCAACATCAATCCGGGAATCAAATTCATTCAAATGGGCTTCGATTTCCTGATCGCATTCTGCTATCATCTGTCGATAGTAACGATAAACATTTAGAGACTGTTTAAGGGTAAATACATGCTCAGGATGATAATCCCCCTCAAGAGATTTTATGATAGTTGCTGTTTTAGCTTTGATTCTACCGTGTTTTAAAGCCGCAAGCTTTTTGGGATTACGCTCTCCTGACAGTATTGCATCTAAAATTGCAAGCCCAGTAACACCTGTAATATCACTTATAACATTATGAATTTGCAGATTCATTTGGGTAAGAGATTTTTGCATATGTTGTACATGCGATGACGAAGTTTGCACTAATCCATTTCGATGTCGCAATAATGATCGAACTGCGCAGACTTCTTGTGTTGGACGATATGACCCTCTCAAAAGGCCAACAGAATGTAAGTACTGTAACCACTGGCTATCTTGAACATCGGTTTTACGTCCAGGAACATTTTTAACATGACGAGCATTGACAAGAACAACATCAAAACCATAACTTTCAAAAATCTGAAACACTGGTATCCAATAGACTCCGGTAGATTCCATTGCAATAGAGCTAATATTGCATTTTTTCAACCATTTTGCAGCGTTGTGCAGGTCGGCGGTAAATGTGCCAAAATGACGAACCGGCTTATTGTCCCTGCCGTTAGGAACCGCAATGTAAATTTCAGTGGCACCAATGTCGACACCAGCTGCATTTGGCAGCATAGCATGCAACATTTCTTTATTACTATACTTTTTAGTCGACATTTTAACCATTTCATCTCTAAATAGTTATGGTGTGATGGCCGAGAGTGCAAAAAAATAATCTTCTAAGCGGGATATAACATCAACAACACAGCCAATGAAATTCACCAATAATAAAGGCACGAAACTCGGAACCATGCTGAATAACGGGTTGCTATAAACAAAGAGCAAACACCAGTGCTTTGCCGGCCTACTTCGCATCACCCTTTTTAATTCACTTTACTAAGGGGTGTGGTTGATGCAAGTTACTTTTCAAATAGAGGCCGGGGCCCCGGTTGTACTGCTGAATAGTAGATCTATTAAGTTTGAGGAAATTGGATGTAATCAGATATTCGATGTGGCAATATTAACGTTTACATCACCAGCTAGCCATCAAACTATTGATGGAATGAATAGTGGCCCTTCTCGCCAGGTGGATGTGCTGTTGTGTTATACGAAAGAATCACTGAATATACTATCTCGGTTGCGGCGGTCTTTCGGGAGGCGGTCCTTCGGGAACAGCCGCCAACAGGCCGTTGATTTCCCGGCAGTTTGTATTGACTGTTTCACCTTGTGGGTCGGTAAATTCAACAATATCTCCTGCTACCTTATTTTTACACACCTCGATCGCCTCAGCAGGCGGCCCCTGACGACTCATGTCTTGATTATTATCGCTATTAGCAAAACTTGTTACCAGTATTATGCCAAAGAGTATCAGTATTAGGGCAACTTTCATCATTGCATATCTGTTCATTTCGCATCTCCTTTCTGGTCACTTAACCAGCCGCGGTAGTGTTGTTTCCTCGGTAGTAGATATTCCCTGTCGTTCTGTCGCATGCATAAATAATAGCGTTGAAATGAGGAACAAATAGGGATGAAATGTGGAATGTGTGGGTAAGGCAAAGTTCACACTTGTTGGCGGACATGAGAGCAGCCGGATGAGTAGAGAGGCTCATGTCCCCATCCGGCAGAGCATGAAGGAATATTTCCCCGGGCTGCTCGGTGTCATTCATTATTTATGGCAGGACCGCCACCATGTTTTTCAAACCTTCACTGTCCCAGACCGTTTTATGCAACACGGCTGCGGCTTCCTGATCAATACTGCGCAGATGTAAATCGGTCTGGGGAAAGGGAATTTCAATCCCAGCCAACTTCAATTGGGTTTCAAGGTCCTGATTTAAGTCACTGAGCACGATGAATCTGTCGGAAAAGTCATGAATCCAGACCCACAACTCAAAGTCCAGAGAACTTGCCCCGAAGGCCAGAAAAAGCGCCTTGGGTTGCGGTTGGCTATGCACCATAGGATTGTCATTGGCACTGGACAGCAACACCTTTAAAATTGTCGGGATATCTGAGCCATAGGCGGCACTCACCGGCACCTTCACCCGTACTTGTTTATCAGCCAAGGTCCAGTTGGTCACACTGCTGTTAATTAATTCCGAGTTAGGAATAACTATCTCTGCATTGTCACGGGTCTGGACAATAGTTGCCCGTAGACCGAGCTCTTTTACTTCGCCCACCTCTTCACCAACCTCAATCATATCACCTACCTTTAATGGCCGTTCAAAGAGCAGAATCAAACCACTGACAAAGTTGTTGACTATCGCCTGTAGTCCGAATCCGATACCGACACCAAGGGCACCACCAAGGATGGTGATCTGGCCGAGGCTGAAGCCGAGCATTTTCAGGAGGATAAGTAAGCCTACGGCGAGTATGGCATAATGGACTAGCTTGGTGATGGAAACCTGAGCACCGGTTTTTACCCCATAACGGGGAAGAACAGCATGGAGCAAAAACGCCCTGAGCCCCCTGGAACAAAGAAGGGTTGCGTAACAGACAAAAACAACTGCCAGCATAGAACCGGGAGTGATGGTCAGGGCATAAAAAGTAAACTGTATTGAGGTGATGGCATCAAATGCAGCCGCAACGGTCGGGTATACCCTCAGGATTACCAGGGTAATGGAGAGCCATAACAACCCATGAAACAAGATCAAGACCGGGCTCATATGTTTAACTATTACCGTCGCGTTTTGCCCGATAATATCAACGGGGAATTTGAGCAGCACCATTTCCAGAAGAGCTGAAATCATGAGCAGCATCAACCATACCATCAGGCTGACAACCATTGTGGACAACACTGCTCTAAAGATGAATACGGCAAGCTGATCATAGCCGATGATACCTGCGACAATGATAACAAATGGAAAAATGCCCCACAGCCAGATTGCCCAGGTAACCTTTTGGCTTGAAGATTTCTTCAGCCGTCGAATGAACTGATACAGATAGATGACAAAACCAACCAGCGAAATATAGAACACTAACAGGTAGATCAATGGTTGTGGCAGTTCAATGATGGTCAATAATTGAATGATTGCCAGAAACAGGGTTAATTGTCCGAGCAGTTCACTCTGCCAGGGGGTGCTGCAGACATTATCCGTTAATAAAGCGATAGTAACAATCAATGGCAGCAGCAGCAACATATCCCATTCCGGAGGCAGGGTGATGCGGACAGGGAACATATTAACAATGGCAAAGGCATTACTGGCAACAAAGATCCCGGTAATCAGTGGCTTGGAGGCAAAGGAGAACCACTTCGATGAGGGGGGAACCAAAGATTTGCTCAAGCTGATAGCAAGAACAAGGATCAAGACAGCCGCCAGCCATACGCCGTGTAGATTCTGCTGTATATAGCGCAGCTGATATTCGCCAAACAGACGGATGTCATTCCATCCCCGTTCCAACAGGTATTTATCAATTCGTCGATAAAATGTTGCCGACAGCATGGATGGAGACGTTTGACTGATAGTTAAATTTTTAATATTTTTCATTAAAGAAGACACCCTGTCATTAAGGGCGTAAACCCGAGTCAGGATTTCCCCTATCTCCTTTCCGGCCTGAAGTGTCTGTTCGATATGTTGTTCGATACTATTTTTACCCGTATTGATGACCTGCTCCAGCGAATCGTATGTTTGCAGTAACTTTTTCAATTCCGGCTGTTCTTTTGCCTGCGATTGCAATCTCTGTAAAAAACGCTGTTTTTCAAGCCAACCCCTGTGCCAGGTTTCCAGGTGTTTGATATTAGAGGTAATCGGCATGTTTAGAACATCAAGCTGCAGATTGAGTTTAGCCAGCCTTGACTCCAGAGACGAAAGTTGATGATAGCTGAGATGGGGATTGGACTCCGCCATGGTTGTTTCCCTTACCAACGCTTCCAGCTCCCCGTCAAGTTCAGGTAACCTGGTCAGCTGGCTGGTGACCCCGGTAGTTTCGGCGATCTTTTTCTGCAAGTCAATCAACTCGTTAGGCAGTGTATTGGACCAGGTATATATTTCAATGAGCGAGAGTGCCTGCGCAGCAGGCTCTTCCGGATCGACGATCTTGTCGGCAGCCAGACAAGCTACGGTGACCAAAAGGAGGAGAATGCAGAGGAGTAATGTGCGGTAAACAAACCGGCGGAACGCTTTTGAAGCTTTCATATCTGGAAGTATCTTCTTTTTGAATGTGCTCAGGAATAGTCTCGAATATAAGGCGGTTGAAATAAACGCTTACTGTTTTTTATCAGTTTTTGTACTGATATCCTACTCCATACACTGAGCGGATTATCTCAAGATCAGGCACTACAGCGGAGATTTTTTTGCGGAGTTTCTTTATATGGCTGTCGATGGTTCGATGACAGACAATGCGCCGGTCAGTATAAATCCTTTCCATCAGCTGATCACGAGTGAAAATGCGCCCGGGTTTCTCAGCTAGAATGTTAAGCAGTTGGAACTCCATTGCTGTCAGGTCCAGCTGCTGACCCTGCAAAGTGGCAACGTACCGCTCCGAATCCAGACTCAAAGTTTGGTTATTGAGCACAGAACCGGCACTGCGACGGAGAACGGCTTTTACTCTAGCTATTACTTCGCGGGGACTGAAAGGCTTACAAATATAATCGTCAGCGCCAAACTCAATACCGAACAGCCGATCTATTTCTTCGACTCGGGCAGTAACCATAATGATAGGCACACTGGAAAAGTTGCGTATCTCTTTGCAGATCTCAAGTCCGTCTTTTCCGGGTAACATCAGATCAAGGAGAATGAGGGTTGGTGCATTTTTTTTTACCCAGGCAACCACTGCACTACCGTCACTGATGCACTCTGTCGTATATCCGGCGTGTCGCAGATAATCACGGTGTAACTCAGCCAGCCGTGGTTCATCTTCTACTGTCAAAATTGTATGTTCCATGACAAAGCCCTTTTATGCACTCAACGGCAGTTTGATTTGAAACTCAAGACCACCATGGGGTGAATGATGAGCAGTGATTGTTCCCTGGTGGGCATCTACAATATTTTTACAGATTGCCAAGCCCAGCCCTGCGCCACTTTTGGCACGGTTTCGAGAGGGATCGACCCGGAATAACCTGTCAAATAGTTTTGGCAGGTGCTCTGATTCTACGCCCGGAGCTGAATCTTGAAAAGATATCTTCATATGCTCTTTATCCTCTTTGACAGCTACTTCCAGTTTTCCGGGAGTATCAGTATAACGCAAACTGTTTTCCAGGATATTGGTAAAAAGCTGTTGCAGTCGGTCAGGATCGGCAAGGAGAAAATGAGAAATGTTTGCCGGCATAGTTACGCTCAAAAACAGTCCCTTATCGTGAAAACGTTTTTCAAACAGCTCAAGAGACTCCTTCAGGATACCCAGCGGATCGACTTCTATTTTCTTGTAGGTCAAAGCACCAATGTCAGACATTGAAAGTTCATAGAGATCATTGACCAAATATTGCAGGTGCATGATTTCGCCATGGAGCAGCTCAAGGTTATGGGGGGTAGTCTGGCGGATTCCGTCCTGCAAAGCTTCAACTTCTCCTCGCAGTACTGAAAGAGGAGTGCGCAGTTCATGGGAAATATCCGCAACCCATTGTTGACGAGCCTTTTCGTTTTTCTCAAGAGTCATGGCCAGTATATTAAAATCAGCGGAAAGTCGTCCCAGTTCATCTCCAGTACTGACAGGAATACGAGTTTTGAACAGCCCTCCAATCAACCTGCGAGTTCCCTTGGTTAATGCCTTGATAGGGCGTAACAGATGACTTGTTACTGGAAAGGTAAGGAGCATGGATAATCCCACCATAACGAGCGTTACCAGGGCAAAAGTTTCCGTCTGCTGTTCTACAAAGCGCAGATCGCCCTCATGTGAGAGTTCTGTGACTGGAATCAGGCCCAAATAACCAATAACTTCGTCCTGGTACTGAATTGGACGAAGTGTGAGACTGTCTTTATAGTTGGCAGGTCCACCTATAATCCTTTGCTTGTCTGTGTTGTATAGAATGATTCTCGGCCCTATGCCTCTTGGGTCAATTGGTGGTGGGGCAACATGACGAAAATGTCCCATTTTTCCTTCTTTCTGGTAAGTTGCCCCTCCGGGTTCTAATAAGAACACCTCCTGATGGATGCTGCGCCAAAGATTAAGGTCATGGGCAATAAACTCCCAGTCTTTTTGTTTTGCGTAATAGCTGGTCAACTGCTCTGCTAGTTGATCAATCTGCGTCAGTTCCTGACTTTTAACGTAATTGAGAAAGCCACGATCAAAGCTCCATTGGAGAAACAGGAAAAGACTGGCAGCTACAACGGTACTGGTTAATAAAAGAGTAAAAAAAAGTTTGTGTCGGATACTTAGTTTCACATGAACCTCTTCTGTAAATAACCACCTTGAATAAAAAGAATAGACGATGTTTCCCTATCTCCCCAACAGTAAACGATGGTTTTAAAACGGTGGTTTTTTCCGCCTCTTTGATGCTGGTTGGTCTTTTTGGGAAATAAAACCATAATAAAGCGTAAGTGTGGAAGAAATATGAACCAGTTGAAAAAAAACCCTTTCCCAAAAAACAACAGATTCTCTCTGCACAAGGCAATATCCACATTTCTTCCTTATCTGTTCCTCCTTTTAGTGCTATATTTCAGACAACAACAGAGCACGAATAGGTCGACCGATTGGCAAACGATAGAGGCACACACCTGAGATCTTAAAATATTCATGGGGCGCGTGAATGGAAGCGCTGGGCGTAACAAAGGCACGAAAAAATAGTAAAGGAGTATGGGGTTGATGAGAAGAAAATGGGATAGTCGTTTTCTTGTAAGGCATATGCAAACAGAGCAAAGGAGGTAAAATATGATCAACAACATAAGCAACATAAGCAACATGAGCAATTCCATGCTGACGATGCGCAGCAGCGGCATGAAGGGGCCACCGCCACCCCAGGGACAGGATGTCTTTCAGGTGGCGGACACCAATGGCGATGGGGTGGTTTCCCTTAGCGAGCTTGAGGCAGTGACGGAAGGAATCGAAGAAGTAACCGGTACCACCATCAATGTTGATGAGGCTCTTAGTAGCTATGATGCCAATCAAGACGGAGGACTGAGCGGAGAAGAATTGTTGCTCATGATGACCGGTAACGGTTTTGCCCCTCCCAAGATGGCGGAAGGTGAAGAGACTGACTTTGGCATGCAGCCTCCTCCGCCACCTATGGAGCAGGCAGCTTCCGCCTATGAGCAGAGCAGTAATAATGACCAGATAGCTCAATTAATTGAGTTGTTACAGAGTAAAGATAGTGATGAAGCGTATGTTTCAATTGACATAACGTCATAGCGGGATAACCGAATTTAATTCGGCGATGAAATATCCCCACTCAATCCAAGGGCCTTATGCAGTATACTATCTATCCCAATCAGCCAATGCCGAATTTCTTCCTCATTTACTATTCCTCCACCCTGGCTTAGATTCCCCGGTTGCTCACTCCTGCACCACCACCGGGGAATTTAGCCTACCTGAAATATCCCGTTTTATACCATCAACGATCTCTCGACATGCCTGCTCACACTTTCCGCTTGATCTGACCAAAAATAACAAAATTCACGTTCAGCTGTAACTTGCACATTTCCTCCCTATTTCCTGCGCATTGCAGTGATATTTTCACAGACAACCTGCAGATAACTTTTGGATCCTCTGGCTCCCAAGGTTACCTGAAGCAGCCATCGGTTAAAAGATTCGAGGCCAAATTGAAAACCAAAAAGGAGAAACTTTATGACAAAGAAAGGAATTGTAAAAACGATGGTATTGGTGATGCTGCTTGCAATGATGTCTGTATCAGCTTGTGCAAACAGCGATAGAGGTAATCGTGGAGGCCAGCAGGGGCCGCCTCCGGAAGCGATCAAGGCATGTGAGGGTAAACAGGAAGGTGACAAGGTAACCTTTGAAGGACGTGGTGGTGAGTCTCTCAGCGGTACATGCCAGTCAGTTGATGATCAATTGGCAGCTGTTCCAGAAGGACACCGCTCACCTCAGTAGACATGCCAATAATGGAAGGCATCCCGCTTGTATCGAACAGATAACAACGCGGTATGCCTGACAAGACAATGGACAACACTCAAAAGAAACAAGAAAATGACAATTGAAACCATTAATGGGTGTATCGGCTGTGGTACATGCGTAGAAACTTGTCCCACTGATGTTTTACGGCTGGATACCAAGACCCGGAAAGCAATTATTAAGTATCCGGAGGATTGCCAGATATGTCACTTGTGCAGGATGTATTGCCCGGTGGACGCAATCACAATTTCGCCGGAGAAATCGATTCCAGTAATCGTATCATGGGGATGATCATGAAAAAACAAACAGGGACAAGGGGAATCTTATCGTTGGCAGTTCTATTTATCGGTTTGCCTCTATTCTTCTATGCGACTGGCAACTTCCCGAAACGAACAATGTTAAAAGAATCAATTTCGATCCTAACTATCCTGGCTTTCTGCCTGATGCTGGCACAGTTTTTTTTAACTCGTAACAAATGCATTGTGTTAGCTGGCGACTCAAGGCTGGGATTCAATGCAATCCATAAAGGTCTTGGATATGTCTTGTTAATTGTTCTTCTCAGTCATCCGTTCCTGATTGTCGTGCCGCGACATTTTGAATCCGGGGTCGACCCCAAGGAAGCATTTGTCGCAATCATTACATCCTTTAACTCCTTGGGTGTTGTGCTGGGTATATGTTCCTGGCTTCTGATGCTCATCTTAGGCGTCACCTCCCTCCTACGAAAGAAACTGCCTCTGGCCTATAAAAATTGGCGAATGTTTCACGGTATTTTAGCTGTTCTTTTTACCATTCTGGTTTGCTGGCATGCCATAGAACTCGGTCGGCATACCACGCCAATTATATCCTCCTATATAGTGCTTGCTGCAGTAAGCGGAGTAATTCCTCTTTTAGAAACATACATATCACGACCACGATTAGAACAAAGGGTGAACAAATGACAAATAGACACGCAAACAATAACATTTCCCGTCGGGATTTTATGGCACTCGCCGGAGGAGCTGCAGGCATAGCAACCCTCGCCGCAGTCGGGGTCCCGACAGGTTGGGCTGCCAATAAATCAAAAGTCAATGTCGGTACAATGAACCTCCAGGACAGCTCAACAGACGTGCTGGTTATCGGAGGCGGAATGGCAGGATTATTTGCAGCCGTCAAGGCCCACGACGCGGGTGCGAAAGTGACGCTTGTTTCAAAGGGACGTCTCGGTTCTTCTGGTCAGACACCTTTTGCAAAAGGAATATTCGCATACGATGCCAGCAAGGAGAAAGTGAGCCTCGATGAATTTGTCGAGACTGTTTCCCGTTCTGCCCTGGGCACCAATAATCCGGCATATACCCGACAAATGGCAGAACACTCTCTTGCACGTGTCAACGAATTACGAGAATGGGGCTTTTTTGATTCGCCTCTCTATAATAACTGTTTTAACAAACCGATTAAAGAACGGGATATTTCTGTCCTGGAAAGAATTGTTATAACCCACCTTATTAAGGAAAACGGCCGAATTGCCGGTGCCGCTGGTTTTAGTCTTGATGAAGAAAAGACCCATATCCTCCAGGCCAAGAGTGTGATTCTTTGCACAGGTGCCGGCGGTTTTAAGCCCAACGGTTTCCCTATCTGCGACTTAACTCACGACGGCACCGTAATGGCCTACAATATTGGAGCAAAGGTTACGGGGAAAGAATGGAATGACGGGCACCCCGGTCAGTCGACAAATGCCGCAGCCTGTTTTGATGGCTGGCATGGGATGTTCGAAAGAAAGCCTGGCACGACGGGTGTAGAGGTTCACCATGACCTAGGGGTGGATCTAAATTATATCGCCTATATGGCCGGAGGACCACTCGCCGGTGGTCCTCCGGGAATGGGCAGCAATAAACGTCTTGCGGGAGGTCCATACACACCGACGGAATTTGATCGAAGCAGCTCAGGAAATGGCGATGGTGCAAGACCGGGACCACCTCCCAATCATGGTGGAGGCCCGCCAAAAGAGGGTGGTGGTCCTCCGGGAATGAGCGGTTCACCTGTTGGGGGTTCTTCTGCGGGAATGGCAATCCATAAATCGGAAGGGCTGGTGCCGATCAATGATAAGTGCGAATCGACTATCCCCGGATTGTATGCAGCCGGGGATGCTTTGGGGTCATATATGGCAGGCGCCATATATACACAGGTCGGTTCGTCCCTTGCCGGGTCTGCAGTACAGGGGGCAATAGCAGCGGATGCTGCCGCTGAGTATTGCAAACGTATTGATATCAAAGGCGTTTCAAAGAAAAGAATCAAAGAGATTCAGGAAGAGATTCTGGCACCATTGAAACGAGAAGCAGGGTACAGTCCCGCCTGGGTGACCCAGACCTTACAGGGCGTCATGATTCCTAACTTCATTATTTATATCAAGAAAGAGAACCTGTTAAAAGCTGCACTGGCGTACATAGAAGAATTACGAGATCACCATATGCCAATGCTGAGAGCTGCGGATATGCATGAACTCAGACTGGCCTATGAGACGAGGAATATGATTATCAGCGCGGAGATGAAACTCAAGGCCTCGATAATGCGAAAAGAGAGTCGCTGCAGCCATTACCGACTGGATTACCCTGATTTGGATGACAAGAACTGGCAGGCATGGATAAATATTTTTAAAGGTCCCGACGGCTCTATGAAACTGGAGAAACAGCCTTTTGGCAGTTGGCCTGTGGTGTAGTTTTTTTAGAAACCAGAAGACAGTTATAATGAACACCGTGCGGTATTCATGTTGTCCTATAAAACTGATCTGTTTAGCGGGTAGTTTTCATTGAAAATACTCTGTTGTGATAACCACATGTAAACATATATACTTTTAATAAGACCACTAGGAGTCTGTCGGAGTTAGACGACTTCCTCTACCATTTGTTTCTATGCGTCGCTACCCTCCGAGCTCCCGGCCGGAATAGAGTGGAATCAGTGGCCGGAATCGTCTGCAATATGCAGCAAAAACTCTAGCCAGTTCCCCACTGGCTAGAGTTTGGTGAGGCCGCCGAATGGCGCAAAGTTGCACTGTATATATGGGCTATGTAGGTAACGCTATGCCAAATCTATAGAAGTGAAAAACAGAGCGTCATAACCACTGTAGGTGCAAAAGCATAGGCCAAAAGAAGAACTGGAGAAACACCGTTATTGAAGTAGTTTTTCAATAACGCCTGTCCGGCAGGGTTAGGGGCATTGGCAATCACCGTAAGACCACCACCGGTAACAGCACCTGCTACCACCGCATATTTAAGGCCATCTGTGAAACCCGGTACCAAGGTACTCAGGTAAGTAATAGCTGCATTATCGTTAAAGGCAGTAAGTACCGTGGCACTG
>Ga0180007_10002121_pt1 | contig 24372 bp, 24 predicted proteins | sample MM_PC_MetaG_FD_121122 | JGI IMG/M metagenome (GOLD analysis project Ga0180007, IMG submission 121122) | Groundwater microbial communities from the Aspo Hard Rock Laboratory (HRL) deep subsurface site, Sweden - MM_PC_MetaG | ecosystem: Environmental > Aquatic > Deep subsurface > Groundwater... | reverse complement strand
TGCTGATAAAATTCAGCTCACCCCAAATACAGCCGCCCCGTCCGCTGCCCCAGGGAATTTGCCTAACCCTGACGGCGGTGCCGCAGGAGGCACCCATGACGGCAAAAAATGAGCCGGCTCCCATGAAAAAGGAGGCCAAAGCCTTGGTCAAACCAGTGGCGCGGCCACAAAGCAGACCAAAGCCCGTTCCCCCGCCCCCCAAGGCAGCTGCCCCCCCCGCCGTGGTCCCCGCAGCAGTCGCAACAGTCGCAACAGTGCAGGAAGCAAGGGCCTCGGATGAGACGGAACCTGCCCGGCAGCAGATCAGGCAGGAGCCGCAGGCCGGGGCAATGTTGCCTCTCGGTGGACCGGCGGCAGGCAACATTGCCTCGGGCGATTCGGAACAAACGGCCATTGAGGCCACGCCCCTTTACCGGCAAAACCCGCCCCCCGACTACCCGCCCCTGGCCCGCCGCCGGGGTCAGGAAGGCACGGTGCAGCTTGATGTGCTGGTCAACAGCCGCGGTGGGGTCAATGAGGTGCGACTGGCCGAGACCAGCGGCCACGACCTGCTGGACCGGGCCGCCATGGCCGCAGTAAAAAACTGGCTCTTTCAGCCGGGGAAAAGAGGAGAAGAAACCATTGACATGTGGGTACGTGTCCCCATCCGCTTTGCCCTGCATGACTGAAAATTTACCACAGAGAGCACAGAGCCCACAGAGTTGACTGACTTATAATACACAATATCTCTCTGTGATCTCTGCGATCTCTGTGGTGAAAAAAAACCGTTAACAAGTTCATCATGCTTAAAAGCCCTATGAGAATAAAATTTTCCCTGCAACACATCGCGGCAGAGCGCACTTTTCTGCCCCCTTGCCTGCTCAGCATGGTCGCTTTCTTGCTTTTCATGACTGTAGCTGCCGCGCCAACCATGGCAGAGGTCTTTGTCGACCAGGTGGGCCGCAAGGTGGAGATCCCCGCCCCGCCGCAACGCATTGTCTCGCTCATGCCCAGCATCACGGAAATCGTCTTTGAACTGGGGGCCGGCAGCCGCATCAAGGGGGTGACCCTGTACAGCAATGAGCCGCAGGCAGCGGCACAACTGCCCAAAATAGGCTCCTACGTTCATCCGGATCTGGAAAAGATCATCAGTCTCAAACCGGATCTCTGCCTGGCGGTGCGGGACGGCAATCCCAAGTATATCGCCGACAAAATCACCGAACTCGGCATTCCGGTTTACACCATCGATCCGAGAAACCTTGCAGAGATCATGGAATCAGTTATGCTGCTGGGCAAGGTGCTGGGTACCGAAAAAAAAGCCCGGGACATTGTCGGGCAGATACAGACCAAAATCAATGCCGCCTCGGAGCGGGTGGCCCATGCCACTGACCGGCCCAGGGTCTTTTTCCAGATCGACGCCTCGCCCATTATCTCGGCCGGGTCAAACACCTTCATCGACCAGCTGATCACCCAGGCCGGCGGCATCAACCTGGCGGCGGGCCCCACGGCCTATCCCCGGTACTCGTGGGAGGACGTCCTGCTCATGCAGCCGGAGGTGGTGATCATCGCCTCCATGGCCGGCGGCTACAGCGAGGAGCAGTTGAAGGCGGCGTGGCGCAGATGGCCGGAGGTGCCGGCAGTGCGCAACAACCGACTGTATGTGGTCAACGCCGATCTCTTTGACCGCCCCACGGCCCGGCTGGCCGACGGCCTTGAACTGCTGGTGAATATCTTTTATCCCTGAGTCAACATTCGGAGTTATTGAATAAAACAGCAAGCAATCCGTCATGCCGGACCTGATCCGGCATCCAGAAACCACCCGGATAGCATAAACCTTGATTCCGGCTGAAAGCACCCCCGTCAAGCGGGGACTAAACAGAGTGCCGGAATGACGAGCGGAATTCATAGAAAAGTAAATATTTATGGAGCAACCCTTCACCCGCATAGGCAAACGACTCACTGCCATCTGCCTGCTGCTCGGCCTGCTGCTGGCTGCGGCCATGCTGCTCGGCACGGCCATGGGCTCGTCCAGCAGAAATCCCCTGGCCGTGATCGATCTGCTGCGCAGCCTGGGACATCCGGACACCACCCAGTTCACCATTGTCTGGAAGATCCGCCTGCCCCGGGTCCTGCTTGCCGCCATGGCAGGTGCCACCCTCTCCCTGGGCGGCCTGGTCTTCCAGGTTCTGCTGCGCAACCCCCTGGCTGAACCATACATCCTCGGCATCTCCGGCGGGGCGGCTGTAGGCGCCATCAGCGGCATGCTGCTCGGCATCCCCTTTTTCCCCGGCGTCACCACCAGCGCCTTTGCCGGCAGCATGGCCACCCTGGCCATCGTCATGTTGCTTGCCTCAGGGGCCAAGGCGGGGGGCAAGGATTCCCTGCTTCTGGCCGGGGTGATGATGAACGCCTTTGCCGGGGCAGTGATCATGTTCCTCATCTCCATGTCCCAGAGCAGCCAGCTGCATCACATCCTCTTCTGGCTGATGGGTGATCTTTCCATGGCCGATGCGGCCAGAATTCCGCTTTTTGCCCTGATTCTGCCCTGCTACCTGGTCATTTTCATGCTGGCCCGACCCATGAATGTCCTGCTCACCGGCCGGGAAGCCGCGGCCTCCCTTGGGGTCAACGTGCAGAAGATTTCCCTCATCCTGCTGGTCACCGCCACCTTCATGGTGAGCGTGGTGGTCTGCCTGTCCGGCCTGGTGGGTTTTGTCGGCCTGGTGATCCCGCACATCCTGCGTCTGACCATCGGTCCGGACCATAGGCTGCTGGTGCCGGCCAGCCTGCTGGGCGGCGCCACCTATCTCGTTTTCTGCGATCTGCTGGCCCGGACCCTGTCCACCAACGGGGAGCTGCCGGTGGGCATCATCACCGCCATGATCGGCGCACCGCTCTTTATCTTCCTGCTGTGGAGGGCAAGGCAATGAAAGCTGTCTTCGCCGACAATATCAGCCTCTCCTATGGCGGCAAGCAGGTGCTGCATAATCTGTCGCTGACAATCAACCGCGAGGAGTTTTTTATTATCATCGGCCCCAACGGGGCAGGCAAATCCACCCTGCTCAAGGCGCTGACCGCCACGGAAAAAATCAACGCCGGCAGCATCAGCCTTTTCGGCCGCCCGCAGAACGGCTACTCCAGGCGGGAGATGGCCCAACTGGCCGCCCTGGTTCCCCAGGGCCTGGACACGAATTTCCCCTTCAGAGTGGCGGACACGGTGCTCATGGGCCGCTCGCCCCATCTGGGCCTGCTCGGCATTGAACAGGAGGAGGATTACCAGATTGCCAGGCAGGCCATGCAGGTCACCGACACCGCCCAACTGGCCGACCGAACCCTGGATCAGCTCTCCGGCGGCGAGAGGCAGCGAGTCATCATTGCCCGGGCCATCTGCCAGCAGCCGAGCATTCTCTTCCTGGACGAACCCACCGCAGCCCTTGACCTGGCCCATCAGGTACGGATCATGGATCTGCTGGAAAACCTGCGTCGGGAAAGAAAGATCACCATCTGCATGATCTCCCATGACATCAACCTGGCCGCCATGTATGCCGATCGATTGCTGTTGATGAAGGACGGCCGGGTGGTGGCCACCGGCAACCCTGATCAGGTGCTGGAGGAAAAACTCCTGGAGGAAAGCTACGGCTGCCGCCTGCTCATCGATAAAAATCCGGTGAGCGGCACCCGCCGGGTCCTGCCCTTGCCGGCAAAATTCACCGATACTGCAGGCAAGTCTAGGAAAAAAATGCGATAAACTGCCGCTCAAATACAAAGAGCTGGGACCCGATTCTTCGGCCACCCGACTCTTTTTTTCAAAAACCCCACTCCTGACCGGAGCAAGGTCTCTCGTTTTGGCCTAGGATTTTAATTGAGCGGAGTAATGGGCGGCAGCACGAAATTATTCGGCATCATGTCGCCAAATCCATCGGTCAAGGTCTGGAGAAAAGCCACCAGTGCGGCCTCTTCCTCAGCGGTCAAGCCGAGATCGCCGAGTTCGGTGACATTGACATTGGCTGCCACTTCCGGCAAAGGCCAATCTTCGCTCGCCACATCGCGGGTGTTATAGAAATGGACAATATCTCCCAAAGTGACGAAATAACCATTGTGGGCATAGGGGGCGGTCATTTCAATATTTCTCAGGCTGGAAACCTTGAACTTGCCGTCTTCGCTCTTCGGAATTTTTATATCAGTACGGTCGCCCAAGCCTTTATCCGTCGGACAGTTGACCACCAGCTCGTTAAAATTTTTCGGCACGCCGAGGTTGTCATAGGTAAAATCGGTAAAAAGCGGCGGTGTAATTGTGCCGTCAGCATTGACCTGAGCTGTGCTGGGGTGGCATGCCATGCAGCCGGCTTTGCCCTCAAAAAGGCTCAGACCTTCAGCTTCCCAGTCGTTCAGGGTTGTCAATCCCGCCAAATAGTAATCATATTTTGAGGTGAATGCGGTAAGCCGTGGGGTTTGTTCAAAGCTGCCGATGGCCTCGGCCACCATGTTGTAAAGATCGTCAATCAAAATGGAAAAACGGCTACAGAATAATACTGAGAAAAATAGACACGGGTAATGATTTGCAAAGGAAACAGGAATATGAGTCAGGCGATATGCCTGGGCATTTGAAACGTTTTTGCAAGATGCCTCCCGGACTGCCACGGCAAGGATAGAACAGATCAGAGGGCTTCGGCTAAAAGCTGGGGTTGACCCAGGCGCTGACCGGCAAGAATTTTATCAAGCGATCGGCTCAACTGACCGAGATGGACTTTTTCCTCATCCGCCATGTGCCGGTAAAATTCCTGAAGTTCCGGTTTGTCATTCTTCCGGGCGAGGCGGCTGTAGAGATCAAAGGCCTGGGTCTCCAACATCATACCCAGCTGGATAATGTCCTCCATGCTTCCAAGATAATCCTTATAGGCACGCAAGGTCTTGTCCTTATCAAAGCCGCCTTCCATGACGGAAACGTTTTCCGCTTTTGCATGATCCGGCTTTTCCTGCCGGTATTGGCGCAGGAGTTTTGCCATATGGCCATCCTCAAAATCCGCCATATGCTTGAGCAAGGCCTTCTGTTCCCTGTCCTCCACCATGCCGGCCATGGCCAGATAAAACTGCTTCAGCCCCGCCTCCATCATATATGCCATCAGGAAGGCATCGGCAAAGTCATCCGAGACGAAAAACTCCATTCCCTTGGCCTCCTGGCCGGAGAGAAGAAGCCCGTTCCACGCCTTGATGCCGCCGGTGATGTTTATCACTTCCGCAAAGCCACGGCCGCGCAGCACCTGGCAGGCAGCCCTGCTGCGCAAGCCGTTATAGCAGTAAACCAGAGTGGGAAGCTGCGGATTAAGTTCCGTGAGCCGCGCCAGGAGATCAAGAAGCGGAATAAGGAGAGCGCCGGGGAGATGAGCCCGTTCATATTCCTTGAGCTGCCGGACATCCAGCAATTGGTATTCCACGACCCCATGGTGCTTCATAAACGACCGCGCCTCTGCCGGCGACATGTTACGACCTGCGGTAAAGAGAGATTTCCAGCTCATATTTTCGCCTCTGTTGAACGAATGGTTTGGCCTTTATTACGGGTCACAACTTCACCGTAAAAAACCGGTAGCTATCCTGCTGGACTGCCCAGCTGACTTGATGGCTACTGCCGAGGGAAAAATTGGACCGTCCTCCGCGACCACGGCATGGTGCAGGACCAGACACGAGCCTTTCCCTCCACTCCATGAACAGAAAAAGGGACGACCGGAGATTAATCCCTCACGGGCGTGATTCCCCCTCTCCCCAACGGCAAAGCGCAAGTCCCCGGACAGGAGGCCAGCCAATCTGCATAGACCGGCCTCTTATCTGTAACTCGTTTGTCTTGTTGTTCATATTCCTTTTTTTGCACCGTCTGTATAAAAAAAACCATTGGCAAATTTGACCGATCTGAAAGATCGCCAACCTTTATTTGATCTGACTAACACCAATTTTCAATCATCTATGCAGTGGAAGATCTGGTGCGGATTTTTCCAGCATATTCAAAAAATTTGCACAAAAGTGTAAAGTCGATGGTGATCACATTATTTGACGGTTTGAATATCCAGGCTCGCCTCAAGACCGTCGGTGGTGCTTGCCATAACACCAAAGGAGAGCAGCCCCCCTCTAAAACCAAGTACCTTACGATAGGCTTTGCTGCCGTAAAGAGGAGCCCAATTGACCGCATCTTTACTCACAAAGAGCATGTAATCTTTCAAAAATTTTGCACGCTGCGCATCGCTCATTTCAGAAAAATCCCGGGCACCGAGCTTGGTGAGTTTTGCCAGTTCATCACCGGAGAGATTTTCCGGCATTTTAATCCTGAAATAGAGTGTCTGTTTGGCAACAATATCAATATGCCCCTGTTTAAATTCCATGAAATCCGTTTCCATGGAAATCTTCAAAGGAATGCTCTCTCCCTTATTAATGTAGAGGACATAATCATTCAGATTCATGTTTTCACCCAACCTCTGTAATTCGCTGTAATGAATTATTTTTTCAGAGGAAGACGGTTTGGTCATCACATTGGTGCCGGCGCAGCCGGTCATGGTGATTACCAGGCACAGCATCAGCCAGGTTCGTCTGCAACAGTGTATCCATTTACCTGTTCTCATCATTTTCTCCTTGCTCTTCAATATATTCCAAAATATCGCCAGGTTGACATTGCAGATGCCGACAGATGGCATCCAATGTCTCCAGGCGGATGGCGCGGGCTTTACCGGTTTTTAAAACAGAGAGATTCTGCGGCGTGATACCGATTCTGGCCGCCAAATCGTTGGATTTTATCTTGCGGCGGGCGAGCATGACGTCCAGATTGATGCGAATGGGCATGGCAGTCCTTATACGGTTAAGTCTTGATCCTCCTGCAACCTGCGCCCCTCTTCCATGACCCAGGCAATGACCGCCAGGACCGCTCCCAGCAGCAAAGCGGTAAGATCAGGGGAGCCCAACTCCAGGGTGATCATCCGCTGCCCCGGAGGATTGTGCAATGTCAGGGCAACGCTTAACAGGGATTTGTGCACAATTCCGGCGGCAAACCACCAAAGCAGCACCCGGGACAGACTTCTAAAACATCGGACATTGGCAAGCCTGAAAATCTGCCCCTGCTCATAGAGCTGAAAAAGCCGCATTAAATGGTATACGCCGAACATGGCAACGCCTGTGGGTATCATGACAACAACGAACCCCATCATCCGGGCCGAAAACGGCAGAGGCATGACGACAAAATAGGGCAGCATCTTTCGATACATAAGTTCAGGTAGCCTGTTCATGAATAACCATACCAAAGCGTTGATCACGGGCATCATCCAAAGAATGGCCAGCAAGAGGAAACGAAGTTTCCTGCTGGCACTCTGAATCCGGTCTCTGTTCTGCATACCACCTCCATCAGGCTAACCGCCCGAAAAATCTGGACGAAAAAATTATCCGCGAGCCATACGTAATCAAAATATATTAATTTGTTATCGTTTGTCAATAATAAATATACGCTTTTCGTTTATTAATAGATTCCGCAAGCCAGCAAGGAATCTCTCCCATGGTGATACTTATCGCCGTGAGTCCATTGCCGGTGGATCACCTTCACCTGTCATGGAATGGCTGCTGCTATGCCGAATTTTTGACTGCTGAATTCATGACTCCTGAGCAGTTACTAAAAATATTTATTTACTTTGCCATGAACCAGGGCTAATATGTTCACATACGAATACTTATATATGTTTAAATAGTCAAATATGAGCAAAATATCCCGAAATGCTATCTCATGAAATGCTAAACAGAATACGGCGAATCGGCAAAAACCTGCAGATTGCCCGGAAGAGAAGGAAGAAGACGGTCAAACAAGCGGCGGAGATGATGGGAACTTCGCTCTCCTCGGTCCGCAGGATGGAAGAAGGTGATCCATCGGTGAGATTCGAGACCTATCTTGCCGCTCTCGAGGTCTATCAGCTTGAGAATACCCTGCGCTTTGCCGAACCGGAAGACGATGTGATCGGCCTGGCCCTGGAAAAACAGCGGCTCCCGCAGCGGGTTCGCCTAAAGAAAGAGAAGCGTCTTGACTTCTAGGGCATTTGAGAGGTACGTGTTCATCGAACTGCCGGGAGAAAAGAAACCGGTGCCCGCCGGACTTTTCACCCTGGATGCGGATCTTGGCGTCGGCACCTTCCAGTACGGGATGCGCTATGCTGAGCGTCCCAATGCCATTGCCATCGACCCGGTCAACCTGCCCCTGACCGGGGAAAAATACGTGACCCGGAAGAACGGCGGCATCTTCGGCATCCTGCGGGATGTGTTGCCGGACAGCTGGGGCAGATACATCCTGGCCAAGCAGATGGGCGTCCCTTTCGGCACCCAGAAAGATTTTGAACTCATCGACCTGCTTTCCGTCAATGCGGTGGGAGCGCTTTCCTTTGGCAAGACCCCGGAGAAATCAACCGCCCGGCGGGACAAGCCCGTCACCCTGTCGGAGCTTGCCGAGGTGGCCAAAATCATCGACCAGGCCATGGAGGACAAGAAACTGCCCCCGGAAGTCCTGCATCTGCTCCGGCAGGGGACATCCCTTGGCGGTGCACAGCCCAAGTGCACGGTGGTTATCGATAAAGAAGAGTGGATTGCCAAATTTGCCAGTTCCAAGACCGCAATCACCTATCCAGGCGTCGAATTCGCCACCATGGCCCTGGCCGCAAGAGCTGGGATACGGGTGCCGGAATTCCGCATCGAGTCGGTGGCCGGCCGCCCTGTCTTTCTGATCAAGAGATTTGACCGGGATGGGAGCCGCCGCCTGCCCTTTATGAGCGCCTTTGCCCTGAGCAACCTCGATATCGACGAACTGGAGCGGGGCTCATACCCTGATATCGCCACCAGGATGCGCAAATTCGTCAGTCAGGTCCAGGAGGACCACCACGAACTCTTCCGGCGCATGGCCTTTAACATGTACGTCAGAAACGAGGATGACCATCTGAGAAATCACGGCTTTCTCTTCATGGGATCGTGGATGCTGTCACCTGCTTACGATATCGTGCCGATGCCGTCCCGCCGGAAACCGCAGGACACCTTTCATCTATCCCTGCAGGTCGGTGACCAGGGTTCGGCGGCAACCATGGCCAATCTTCTCAGCCAGTGTCAACGGTTCAGCCTGGACAGGCAGCAGGCCCTGGAAATAATCAGCCAGGTCGAGGAAGCCGTCCAGGGTTGGGAACAGGAACTGAGCCGGGCCAGGGTCAGCCGCAATGACCGGGAAGCTGTCCGCTGGTGCTTCGAGGGATTCCGCAAAGGGATTTAAATTCTTGTTTTTGCTTTCCTCATTTACTCTCCAGCGCCTCGCGTACCTTGACGGCCAGGGCCTGCATTGAAAATGGTTTTTGAATGAAATTGATACCCTCGCCCAGTATGCCATGGTGGGCTATGACATTGCCCGTATAGCCGGACATGAACAAACTCCTGAGTTCAGGGTAAAGAGAGATGAGCTTTTTCGCCAGGTCCCGGCCGTTCATCTCGGGCATGACCACGTCGGTCAGGAGCAGATGGATCTCGCCGGCGTGCTCCCTGGCCACAGTGATGGCATTGCCCGGGGTCGAGGCGGACAATACCCGATACCCCAAATTCTCCAGCATGAGCCGCGCAATTCTCAGGATCGCGGCCTCGTCTTCCACCAGCAGGATGGTTTCGTCACCCTGCGCGTCCGGAGCAGCCGGGCTTTCCTTTCGCGTCTCCTCTTCTTTGGCCGCATGCCGGGGCAGATAGATCTTAAAGGTCGAGCCTTGTCCCGGTTCGCTGTAGACGTTGATGAAGCCGTTGTTCTGCTTGACAACGCCATAAACCGTGGCCAGCCCGAGACCGGTGCCTTGACCTACCCCCTTGGTAGTGAAAAACGGCTCGAAAATCTTGCCCAGGATCTCCTTATCCATCCCATGCCCGTCGTCACTAAAAGCCAGCAGGACAAAATCCCCTGGAATAAATCCAGGGTGTTCAGCGCAGTAGGCCTCATCAAAGGTCACCGTCTGGGTTTCGATGGTGATCTTGCCCACGCCCGTGATGGCATCGCGGGCATTGACGCACAGGTTGGCCAGGATCTGGTCAATCTGGGAGGGATCCATTTTGACCGGCCACAAGTCCGAGTCCGGGAGCCAAACAAGATTGATGTCCTCGCCGATCAAACGCCGCAGCATTTTGAGCATCCCTTCCACGGTTTCGTTCAGGTCAAGCACCTTGGGAGCGACGGCCTGCTTGCGGGCAAAGGCCAGCAGTTGCCGAGTCAGGGCAGCGGAGCGCAGGGCAGCCTGCAGTATTTCCTGCATGGGAGTGAAGAGGGGTTGGCTGGGATCCATCTGGTCCAGAGCCAGTTCCGTATGGCCGATGATCACCCCCAGCATGTTGTTGAAATCATGGGCCACGCCGCCGGCCAGGCGGCCGACGGATTCCATCTTCTGGGCCTGGCTTAACTGGGACTCCAATGAGAGTTTGTCGGTGATGTCCTCGACCATCTCGATTGCCGCCGTAACCTTACCCGACTGGTTGAGGATAGGGGTAGAAACTATGCGGTAATTACGTATGGCACCCGCCTGGGGCGTTTGTGTTGTTGCTTCGTGGACCAGGCCATCCTGCAGTGTCTTGCAGGTCGGACAGTAGTCGCACATCTCCTCCCGCGGTGGGTCATTGAAGGCTTGGTAACAGATGGGACGTTGCCCCGGATCGACGGCAGGGAACCACTGGTGCATCCGCCGATTGAGTTCGAGAATCTCCATTTCGGGACTGATAAGGGACACGCCGATGCCGATGTTGTCCAGGATGCTGCGCATCTTGGCCTCGCTCTCCTGCAAGGCCCTCTTCGCCTCCTCGCTCTCGGTGATGTCAATAACGGTTCCCATGATGGCCGGCCTGCCCTGAAAAATCATACGCCCGCCGTGTACCCTGGTAGTAATTGCTCTACCGTCTTTCCTGACCGTCCTTATTATATATTCGAGAGAATCAATCTCACCGGCAATGCGCTTTCTGATATTTTCTTCAACGATTTTTTTATCTTCAGGATGCGTTATATCAATTGGATTCATCCTGTCGACAATCTCCTCGTATTCATAGCCAATCATCTCGCAATATCGATTATTAACAAACTTAAAGAGATTATCCTGAATAATGTATACCCCGAGGAGCGACTTCTCTACCAGGCTGCAGTATTTCGTTTCTGATTCCAGCAAAGCATCTTCCGCCTGCTTGCGTATGGTGATATCTCGCACAACGGTGAGAGCTTCCTCGCTCGACAACGCCACCACCCGACCCTCGAAATACCGGCGTTGTTTTTTTATCTCGAGGTCGTACTCAAACGTTGCAACCTCTTTTGTATTGAGTGCCTTCTCGATCGCTGCGGTCGCTGCCTGAGAGACATCGGGCGGCAGTACATCAATGATGGCCTTGCCGAGAAATTGTTCCGGCGAAACGTACAGTTCCATGCTCTCCGGCTTGCGGAAGTCGGTAATGATCCCGTCTTTGTGGACGCGGAAGAGGAGGTCAGGGACAGCGTTGACAATGGCCCTGTTTTCCGCCTCGCTCATACGGAGATCTCGATACATCAATAAACTGGTCAGCGTATCGCTCATTCGCCTGCTAATCTCCTGCAAAAGTTTCTTCTCCTCCTGGGTCCAGACCCGGGGGTAGGAGCACTGGTGCATGCCGATCAGCCAGGGCTTATCAACTTTCGGATACACAGCCATAAAAATCTGAGACTTATGCTGGAAGCGCTCTGTCACCTCACCCACCAGTGGCTGCGCAGATCCCGGACCAAATGTCACAGGACCGCTTGCGGCCAAAGCTGTTTGCATATGATTGACGACATCGGGGCTCATGGGAAGCTCAACCCCCATTTCGAGGGCGCCGGGATATTCCGGCCGGGTACGTTCCATCGGCACTCGCCACGAAGCAGCCTCCGGGTCGCACGGATACAATAGCCATGCCCGGTCGCAATCGAAGATCGAAAGCATTTCCTCGATAACATCACCCATTACCTGATCGAGATCATTTGCCCCCTGCATGGCCCGGTTGACCCGATCCATGCATTCGAAAAAGCGCAGATTGTCCAGGCGATCTTTTTCCGCCTGCTTGCGCTCGGTGATGTCGACTACCGCCCCGATCAATCCGGAAAGCACTCCGTCCGGGCTGTTAAAGGTAGCTTTGTGGAAGATGACATCGTGCTGGGCCCTGTCGGTAGACTGAATAACTCCCTCGTATATCTGCATCCCAGGATGGGCAAAAAGTGCCAGGTCGGCTTGGTGGTACACATCGGCAAGTTCCTTCGGAGCAATGTCGTGTACCGTTTTGCCGGCAATCTGCTCTCGCGAAATCCCGTAGAACCGCTCAAAGGCGCTATTGCAGCCGAGATAGCGGCCCTGACAATCCTTGTAAAAGACCGGATATGGCATGGAGTCGATAAGGATCTGCAGGAATTCGGCCTGCCGCTTGATCTCCCCCGCCGCCTGCTTGCGCTCGGTGATGTCCCGACCTTCCGGCATCAGCATAATCACCCTGCCGGTATCATCTTTTACCGGTTTGAGAGAGAAGTCCACATAGCGAAGATTCCCGTCGGCTGCAGGATGGAAGGTTTCAAATTGTACCAACTCACCTTTGGCAACCTTCTGCACCGCCAGACGCATTTTTTCCTGCAGTTCCGGAGAATGCGCCAACCAGGCAGTTTCCCAAAAGGGCCGGCCAATGACATCCGCCTCTTCGATTCCGCCAAATGCCAAGGCGGTTCTATTTGCTTCCAGCATCCTGCCGTCGATGGACAGCAAGCCGATAAGCTGATAGGACTGATCAAAAACAGCATGAAATTTCCACTCACTTTCACGGATTTTTTCGTCCGCTTTGATTTTCAAAAGTGCCTGCTCTGCAAGGTCAGCGATAAAATCCACCAGAGCCTTGTCATATTCCAGGATGTAATCGACCTTTTCGCGACTGAAGACCGGCACCCGATCGAGTGCCGCCAGATAGTCGTTTCCATTAAAACCAAATTCATGGGCCTGACGGGTGAAAAAATCTCGATCCGGAGCCTCTCCCTCATAAAAAAATTGTCCCAGAAACAAGGTTGCCAGATGTCGGCCGGCAACCACAATGGGTACGCCGATATCCCAGAGTCCGTTTTTGCATTTGTAGTGGCAGGCCTCGCCTTGAACAAGGCGGTCCTTGATGTAGCTGTCACTTTCCCGGCAGCGTTGCAGTGAAAGCTGATTGGCGCGGTGGAATTTGACACAGATGTCCTGCCAGCCGGATCCGACAAGGATCGAACCGTCTATGGCATCGATGATGCCGATGGGCATTCCTGCAGCCCGGTAATGGGCATCAGCCATCTTCTGGATGATGCCCAGATCAAGCAGATCGGCAAGCCGGTAATCGCTCATTTCCCACCTCGCTGTAATACCGTTTGACATGTATGCTTAATGAGCCGGCCTCATAAGGCACCCATAAGGTTTACAGATCACTCCTGTGACCATCTGATCAGCAGTCTCTTTGCCAGACTGTTCAGGTCTTTTTACCCTGTTCAGAAGAATTGGCAATTATTCACTTTCCCGATAATTATCCCACTTATAAAAGGAATTGCCAAACGATATTCCAGAGCCCCTTAATTTCTCATCCGCATTCAGGTTTAGTATGGAGAGTCTAGCGTTTACGCATATCACTCAAGAGGAGGAAGAGAAACGAAAGCAGCCTAAGTTGGGTGCAGGAAATGAAGCGCGCCGGGGTAAACCACAACGACCGAGAGGCGGTACGCTGGTTTCTCAAGGGTTTCCGGCAAGGGATGGAACTGCGCAGAACAAAAAAAAGCCCCGACCTGCAGGATTGGCAGCAGGTCGGGGCCGGTTTATTCCTTTTTTTGGTCTCAGTTGCTGATCAGTTGTACGTCCACCAGTTTGTCCTGCACACCGAAGGGGTCCTTGAACTCCATGCCCTTCTGCTGGTTGAGTTTTTTCTTGCCGCGTTCGTTGAGGTACTTGTCAAGCTCGAGATTCACGGTCATCGGCACATCCTCGCCCGCCTTGGTGAGGGCCTGGCGAAGAAGCCCTTCCGCCTTCATGGCAAAGGCAGTGGAGTCGCCCAGGATGCGCATTGCCTCGGTGGGGTTATGGAAGCCCACCGAGTTCTCAGCCCCGATATAAAGGCTGCGGAAGAAGGCCTCCATGTAGAAGTCCTTGGCCTGCTCGTAGAGCTTCTGGTCGATCTCCTTGCCCTCCGCCTGCAGGGTGTGCACCTTTTCGATGAGCTTGGCCGTTGTGGCGGTGGCATAACCCGCGCGGATCATCAGGGACGCAGTGCGGTCCTGGATAGCGAATACCTGGTTGCGGAGCCATTCCGGTGTCTCCGTGTGACACTGCTGACAGGCCTTCAGGTCGTTTTTCAGCGGGCTGGTCACCCGATGATCGGAAACCTTGTTGGCCCCCACCCTGGTATAGGGCATATGGCAGTCCGCGCAGGCGACCCCGGCCATCCAGTGCACGCTGTTGCGCGAAAAGAACTCGAATTCCGGGTGGCGCATAAAAGGCATCTTGTAGCCGGTAACCTTCTGGGTCCACTCGCCCACGGATTTGTCATTGCGGATCTGCTTGATGATGTTTTCAACCGAGATATCCCCCCAGCTGCTTCCCTGCCAGGGGAAATAAACGCCTACCGACTTCTTGTTCTCATCCTTCTTGATGTTGTAAGTCACATGGCACTGGGCGCAGACCAGGGTGCGCAGATCCTGATGGGTGATTTTTGCCCGGTCGACCTTGATGGCCTCCAGCGCCTTGCCCAGGGTGAACTCCCGGGAAAGTTTAAGCGACATACCATCGCTGTCATGGCAGTCGATGCAGGCCACGCCGAGATCCTGGTGTTTTTCCGGAATCATGGCCCGTACCTCGGCCCAGGGCTTGCTGTAGTAGTCAAACCCTTTTTCCTTTTCCAACTGGGGGGCATAGGGCGTCTTGCAGGTCAGACAGACGCCGCCCGCGCCGACGCGGGATGGGTCGATATCCACCTGATCCTTCAGCATGTAAGCGTGCCCACGCGGTTCATTGTATTCGACGCCAAAGCCCCAGCCATTAAAAAGCAGGGCCATGAACGGAAACTCGGAGAGCTTGTCATAGGTGATGCCGTCCGCATCAAAACCGCGTTTGTACTTGCTCTTGCCCGGCTCGGTGGGTTCTTCCGTCTGCTTCCAGAGATCGTAATGGATCGGATAGGCCTTGCCCCATTCACCTGGGTCCATCTCGCCTGCGGCAATCTTCACTGGCTTGACTGCCACAACCTTTTCCGGAGCATTGCATCCTGACAGCAGAACACCGGCGGTAGCCAACAGGGCCAGGGGGAATAACAGTTTCTTCTTCATATTCTTCTCCTTCTATCTCTATTCGTTTTTTTACAATGTTTGCATCTGACCGGTTCCTCGATGGGCAACCCGGCGATGGCATTGCCAGCAGAGGCGTACCTTGTCGATGTGGGCAACGGTGCTTTCGTGGCAGCGGATGCAGTTGCTCTGCACCACTTCCTGACCGTGGCTGCTGATGTTGATCCGCTCGGGCACCCGGCCGGAGTAAAAGGCCAGGGTATCTTTCATGCCGTCGATGCTTTTCCAGATATAGTGAATCGTCTTGTTCTGGTTCGGCAGATGGCAGTCAACACACATCTGGCGCCGATGGGCGCCGGCATGGGACCAGGCATCATACTCCGCCTCCATGACATGGCAGCCCGCGCAGAAGGCTGGAGCTTCCGATTTCGCCAGGAGCCGGGGCGGCCCCAGCATCATGAAAATCGCAGCAATAATGCCTACCCCGAGGACGGCCAGACCGAACGTCACGATCCCCTTCCTCTTCCTGTTCCCCATTGATCCACCTCCTGATCGTCTTTGTCATTTTTATTCAATGGAATTTAGTTTTTCCTCTGTCTTCTTTGATCGGCAAGAGGTATGCCATATTATTTTTTACTTTTATTTCAACGATATATACAAATGAACAAACCTTTAGTGTTACCGTGTGGTAGCAAACAAAGAGATCCTGGCGTTACCATTTGGTAACTTGTTGCTGTCGCGTAAGGGGAACTCTGTGGAAGAGTTACGGATTTGGCTTAATTGGATCTCTATGGGAAAATGAATGCGGGTGCACCGCCGCATGGGAAGTTGCTGAAGAAAAATAATATTTCTCTTCTGGTTGAAAATTTATAATATAGATTTGATACCATTAAACGCAATGTTTCGGCGGTCCGACATGACACAGAATAACCAATTGAGAACAATTCTTGGGAATAAGCAAGCATTACAAGAGCGAAGTTTTTCATCTAACGGAGAATAGACAATGGGATGGCAAAGGCAAAATCGGCACAAATGTGGCAGAGGTAGCACCCCCCGCAAGATGTTTCAGCTTCTTACCCCACCCCTCTTGCTGCCGTCTCATCTACTACCACTCTTACTCATGCTTACGACTTTGACCATCTTGGGGTTGTTCCACGCAGCATCGTGCCTTGGGGAATCCCCTTACAACGATGCCTACGAACAGAGTCGGGACGAGTTCAAATCAGTACAGGAGAGTATCTCCACCACCAAGTCAACCGTGGTGAACACCAAGAAGGCAGTCGATGCCGTTGAGGCCCAGATCCGTTTGAAGATCCAGCAGTTACACAAGGCCAACCAACCGATACCGGACAACTTGAAAAATGCAGCAGCCAAGTTCAAAAACGCGCGGATGGCGCTTAAACGCTCCCAGGATTTACTGGCCAACTTCGGTGATTACTCGGAGAAGATTACTGCGGCGACGGACGTCTACGATGAGATCGTCGAGCTGCGCAACAAGATGGAGGTCGATCGCCAGGCCATGGGAAACCTGGCCGCCGAGTTGCGGGCACTGGGCACCCTGATGGAAAAGGGTGGAGAGTATGTTCCCATCCTAGGTGACGCCATCAAAGCCTATGGCACGATAACCACCGGCCTGGTCGACAAGCTTGGTGAAGTCGCCACAACCATCGACAGCAACCGGAACCAGGATCAGATCGGCAGGGGCACCTACGACACTAACGAGAAAAATAGGATCTTCCGGGAGTTTCAACGCAACCACCCGGAGCTGGTCGGCGATGTCTATTTTCGTTCTGTACCGGCCTACCTGTATGAACCCGTTGGGGCGCGCGAGGGCAATAGCGTTCTCTGGGACGAGGAGACCAAACAATTCTTCATCGTGCCCGCCGATGTCCCGGCCAAGGATATCTTCAAGATGACGCTGCTGGTGGATAAGCGTCTTTCGGCTTCCAATCTGACGGTTCTCATGGATCACTGGCAGGAAAACGGAGCCCCTAACCTTGAGACTGCCCGCAACATGCAGCCCCTGCTCAACGACCTGCGTCAGGGTCCCCTTGCCGACGTGGTGAGCAGGGTGAGCCGTGAAGGTGATGGCCTTCTCTTCAGACTCCTGCGAAATCCAAGGCTGTTTGAGGCCCTGTACGTTTACGCCCCAAAGACCAGGGAGGAACTTCACCGCGAACTGGAGGCCATCCATGACGGCCTCATCGCTGAAGGTGCCCTGGACAAAGCTGCAGCGATCCGCGCTTTTTCCCAGCAACACAAGCTTGAAATCGCCTTTACCGTCAATGACCCCGCTGTCCCCGCAAAGCAGGGGAAAAAGACTGCCGAGAAGAAAAAAACTGCTGCCGCAGGGCAGAAGACCGCCACGCAGCAGCGCGAGAAGCAAATGAAAGAGGCAAAGAAGGAGACCAAAGCAAAGCCGGCTCCAAAACCCGTCACTGTTGAACCAAAAGTGAAAGCGGGAAGCGTGGTGGGGAGTTGCAGCGATTGTGCGCAAAACGGCCTGGATTGTGCCTGCGGAAGAGAAGCCTGCCGCTGTTGCGCGCCGGGAGACTCTGACTGTAATGCCTATGATTTATGATGGAGCCACAAAAAACCGGAAATGGCGGGCGCCCGCCTCCCCTTTACTTTTATTACATCATGAGTTTGTAGATGAAATGATACCCCGCAGCGGTAGCGGCAGCTTTTATGCGCTCCCGAAGTTGGCTGAAATCAAAGGTGTAGCTGTATTTTTTGCGGAAGAGGGTGGAACGCTCTTCGATGGTTTCCTCTCGCGGGCCGACGCCGGTCTTGTAGGTGGACTTCTGGAAGCCGAAACCAGGGCTCATCTCAGAGTCGCTGCCGCCGCCGAGTCCAAAGCCGGTCTCTTTGAGCATCTCTGAAAAAGTAAGCTCTTTTTTGATGTCATCGATACGGAATTTGACGGAATAGACCAGCTTTTGCCTGCAAAAAAACATCTTTCTCTCTGCCACGACGTGCTCAAAGCTGAATACACCCTTACTCTCCGACAATTCAGCCGGGAGGGCCGCAACGATTGTCCTGATTTCGTCTTGCAGTTCCATGATGGTCATCTCTCCTTCAATCAATGCGAAAAAGGCCGCCTGTGGCCCGTGGTCAGAGGCCGGAAATGCCAGGAGCGGCGGTGTGCGGGCGGGATTATCCCCCTTTACTCGTTATAAGGAAAATGTCGCAGGATAGTCAAAAAGAAACAGGCTTTTCCGATGAAAAGAGGGGAAAAGTATTAAAAACAGGTTCTTGCCATTAAAGTGCCTGGTGTTAGAGGAGTTATCTGATCAGAAAGTACTGCAACTTCAAGTATTTTATACCCAATGGCACAAGATTCTTTTCAGCTCCAATCCATCGACACCTGTCGGTCGTCCTTGCTCAGTTGAACTGACCAGGTGCGCAATTCCCAATTACCCGCGAGAAAAGCCAAAGGCAGACCTCTTTTGACCACTTTTTTAACTCTTATCACGTAATATCGGTTAGGTGTCTAGACCAGGCCCCTTTGCCTTAAGTCGGTTATCTGGAAAGGTCCGGGTGCTGCCTCGACAGGTTCGCTGTCGAATTTTTTTTCTATGCCGATTTTCAAGCCGACCAGCAGTGCTTTTGTCGCGGCAATGAACTCAGGATCATGGTCGGTTCTGTTGAAAGTAGCATGGAGAACAATTTTTTCAGGATGCGGCGGATAGCCTGTTGTCACGGTCCAGGCCAGGGCGTTGGGGCAGTCCGGCACGGAAAAACGTGCACCTCCCATAACCGTTTCGCGCCGGATATGAAAACGTCCCCAGTGCCGGAAGTAAATGACCCGACCCAAGGCATCGGCCTCTTCCACCGCCTCGATCTCCTCGCAAAAGAAGGGAAGATTGTCGAGAGATATTTTATTCCTGATTGTCTCCTGGGAGGTTGCCACGTCGGCGAATTCGAAAAATTCCATGGTATCTTTCTCTGAGAATCTGACAGAATTAATTTTCTGGGATAAAATAGAGTGCCTGTTGACGTTTGTTCGCCCATCATCGTTTTTTCAAATAGGTTTTCAAGTCTCGGTAATAATTTTCATGGGGACCAATGGTGATGAGCTCGATATCTTCCCCAACAAATCGATAGGACAGAAGATACAAAGTATTTGCGATTTGGAATTTGTGCACAAAAACGCCTTTCAAATCTCCTTTCTTTTCAGAACCCACTGAGGAATTTTCAATGATCTTCTTGATTTCATTGTCTAATTCCAGTTTCTCATTCTTCTTGAATTTTTTTATCTTTTTCCCGAAGGAACTCGATAGATAAACTTTCATAGCTCCCTCAACCGAATTGGTATTCCTCTTTTTCTCCCTGCTCCAACTCGGCTATGCCAATAAATATTTCCTTGATCAGATCATAAGTGAGATCGGGATTTTCCTCTGCGCATTTGCCAATTCTTGCCCAGTGTTCGATCTGCCCCGTCAGGGATCTATGGTCAATCTTGCTGAATTTCCTGGCTTCGTTTAATAAATCGTCAGAGATTCTTACGGCTGTCGGCATATTGCTTCCTCCCATTTTGCGTTTATTTCCATGTTTCAAATATAGGACAAAACGTAGCAATATGCAATTTATAGTTTCGTTTTGCGTACAGGTGAACGGATTAAGTATCGGCTTGACTTCAGTTTTTTTGCTGGAATTAAGTATTGTGTCACGGGAATTTCTCAATTCCTATTACCCGCGAGAAAAGCCAAAGGCAAACTTGACCCCTTTTTTGACCCCTTTTCAGACTTTTCATAAAGTACTTAATAAGTGTTTTATCTGATCAGAAAGTACCTTTTACTTTAGGCACTTGAAGTATTTTAAGTACTTTAGGCACTCTTCTCGAAACGCAATCAGGGTATCAAGGTAAAATCTACCGAGATCAGGTTGCCTGAAATTACATTTCAACTTGCCTTCGCTAAATCCTGCTCCACCCTCTCTTTCAGCGCCTTGTTCATGGAGTCAAATCCCCTGCGAGACAAAGGAGATATCACCGGCCAGGAAGGCGTAAGCATGAAACCACTAAACTCCTCATATTGCACGAATCTGACCTTATTAGGCGACAGTTCATGGATCTCGAAGTAATGGTGGCCATCCAGCAAACCAGGCCTGATGGTCTGCCCAAGCCAGCGCATACCACGGTTTTCAAGTATATTGTCCACCTTAAGCTGGAAATTAAGCAGTATGCCAAACAGAGAGGCGGTTGTAACACTTAACTCCCCCCCATTAATACATTCGCCGGAGACGCTGCGGATAAACGGATTCCACTCCGGATAAAGCGCAAAATTCGTCAACACCCGCCATACGCTGGGGGCGGGAGCGGTTATATCGATCTCGGCTCTGACCTCTCTCATTTGAGCTCCTTTATGTACCATTAGGGCGACGTGTAAAATCCACCAATTTGAAATGTTCTATTTTTTAACGTGGAGGTGAGCGGACCCGCGCTGTTGCGGGGTCTGCCTAAACGATTCGTCAGGAATTCCCGGCCAATTAGTAACTGTTTGATTTTATAACAAATTTAAAAATATGCTTTCGTAAACTTTTTTATCGCCGCCACGTGACTTTTTTGACATTCCCGGCGGGCGGCAAGGATTTAACTATTTAAAATAACAAAGAAATTTTTTAAACCAGTGATGCATTTTTTTGTTGACAGACCACCGAGAGGGTGGTCGCGATTTTTCTATGTGATATCAATAGATTACATAGGAGATCGCCATGAAATCGCGCAAAATTTACCGTATCGAAGCCGTCAGACAACCTGCCGGCAAAACCAAAAGAACCGTGAGAAAACAGCTCAACGCCGACGCCCTGATTCAATTGATGCGAGAGGATTTTCAGAAAATCCCCGATCATCGTGCCGGCAATGCAAAAATATCACTCGATGATGCCCTGATGTCAGCTCTTGCCATGTTCCAGCTGAAAGATCCCTCTCTGCTTGCGGTTGACAAGCGGCGGCGTGAAGAACCGGAAAATCTCCATACCATCTGGGGCATCACCGATATTCCCTGCGACAGCCAGATGCGTGACATCCTCGACCCGCTGGAACTCTTCTCGCTGCGCGCCCCTTTTCGCAGCGCTTTTCGGCAGCTGCAGCGAGGCAAGGATTTTGAGAAGATGGCCTTTCTGGATGGCCACTACCTGCTCAGCGGCGACGGCACGGGGTTCTACTCCTCGGAGAAGGTTTCATCCGATTATTGCATGGGCAAGAAAAACAATAACGGCAACACCCTGTATTACCAGCAGATGTATGCCGCCGCCTTTGTGCACCCGGACCACAGGAGGTCATCCCTGTCTTTCCGGAAATGATCACCAGAAAGGACGGAGCAAAGAAGAACGATAGCGAGCGCAATGCCGCCCGCCGCTTTTATGAGCAGTTCCGCAGGGAACACCCGCTTCTGCAGGTGATCGTCGTGGAAGACGGGCTGAGCAGCAATGGCCCGCATGTCCGGGATCTGCAGAAGCTTGATCTGCATTTCATCCTGGGCGCCAAGCCGGGCGATCATCAGTTTCTCTTCGACCGGATGGACGAAGCGGTAGAGTTCGGCCAGGCGACGGAATTCCAATACACTGATGCGGATGAACCCGAAAAGATTCATTATTTCCGCTTCATCAATCAGGTGCCGCTCAATCAGTCACACCAGGACCTGCTGGTCAATTTCCTGGAATATTGGCAGGTCGATAAACATGGTAAAACCACCAAATTCAGTTGGATAACCGACCTTCCCATCACCAGGGAAAATGCCGTTGATATCATGCGTGCCGGCCGGGCCCGCTGGAAAATAGAAAACGAGACCTTTAACACCTTGAAAAACCAGGGCTATAATCTCGGCCACAATTATGGCCTTGGCGAAAAGAATCTCAGCGCTGTCTTTGCTATCCTGATGATGCTGGCCTTTCTGCTCGACCAGATTCAGCAGATGAGCTGCTGGCTCTTTCAGGAGGCTTTGCAAAAGTCAGAAACAAAACGCTACCTGTGGGAGGGCATTCGCGCTTTTTTCTACAACTACCGGGTTGATTCGATGGAAACCATCCTCCGGGCCATAGCCCATGGTTTTGAACGTCGGGAGCTGAAGGAATGCTGTTCATAGCCGCTGCGAGCGTCTGTTGTTATCAAAGAGCGGTCCTTCCTTCTCGGTGCTGAGGCGGAAGGCGGAGGCACAACTACGTCCGAAAAGTATAAAAAACAGGCAGAAATCGCTGCGAACCACGATTTTCGCCAAAAGATTCAAAATCAATGGCCCTGATTCGCTGGTTTTATCGAAAATATGCTGGTATCTGTCGTTTCACCGGACCAGAATGGTCTAAACCGGGAATAGCTGACGATTCGTTAACCATCTTTTTTATTAATTTCTCAACTTTCGGAGTTGACGTAACTCATTGATTTTACGCAGATGCGGCAAATGATCGTTGCGCTGATTTAATGATTTCAACAGCAGCCCCCATTACTGCATCAAGCATTGCACTTATTACAGCTTCGGCAAACTCTCCAGATTCCCTGACCTTCTCCAGCGCCAAGGACAGCAGCCGGTGTAGCGCTCCGAGCAAGGTCAGGTCCTGGATTTCATCGCAACAGGCATGAAACAAACTGCCAATAGATCGTGGATCATCATGGAATCTTTGCTGCAGGGCCAAAAACATATAGCGGGTAAAAACGAGGGTAGTGTGAGCTACCAACCCGTCATAATCCCGCAACTGCACCTCTCTTTGCAGGTTCAAATGGTGCTTGACCATCTTGAAAAACACCTCGATGTCCCATCTTTTTCCATAGATCCTGATCACTTCCTCATCCGGCAAATTGGTATCAGTGGACAGCAGCGCAAGCCACCCTCTGCCGTTACGATTGCGTACAAAAACTATTTTCACCAACGGACCATTTGCCATAGGCACGATAACGCTGGCTTTAATTCTCGCTTTTCCCGGCCGCTTCTTGACGCGCCGATAAAGTTCTCCAAGCCGCACAAGAACATTCTGATGCCGATAAAAGTTGCTGGTAAGGTCCTTGGCCATGCAGATAACCGGCAAATGACGGGAGAGTTTTGCGACAAGACTGGCAAAACAGAACCAGCTATCCATAAGGATGTAGTCTGCACCAATTCCCAGAGCCTGCACCCTCTTTACATATCCTCAAGCAGATCGGTGGATTTGGTCATGGCTTCCTGGCGGCGTTTATACCCACAAGTCCGCTTGTCGAGAGCTTTCTTGATTCCCTGAATCCGGTTAGCAGCATTTGCCGACGATCTCAAAACAAAATCAAGCGGCAAAAAAGTTGCGCCATCAGTCCAGCCGAGAGTCAGCAGCTTGAAACCTTTGAGATATTTTCTCGTGTTGTGATCAAATATTTTCGCCAACAGCTCAACAGTCTTGGACCTGCCTCGATCATAATCGCTATCGTCAACAACCAGCACCTTCTCTCTTTCCTCGCTGGTCAGCAGATCAAGCACCGTGACAATTTTCACCGCCAGTTTGAGCAGAAATCTACGCCAATTATAGCGGGGATTCTCCAGCAGTTCATATGCCACATCTTTTTGAAATCCCAATTGCTCATTGAGCACAATGCCCCGGTAAAAATTCTGCCCCTGGAAAGCCAGCAGGAATATGGTCTCAAAGATTGCCAGTGGAGACACCCCCTTAAGCTTCTTTATCCCGCACCGATACAGGAGGGTGCCTACCGAAAAGTTGTCAAAGAACGTTTTTATTACACTTTGCAGGCGAGTTGTTTCTTGCTGTATTTCAAATTGGTTGGTAGTATGCATTTGTGCTCTTCCTTCTTGATATTATTGATCTTTTCGCAAAAAAACCAATATACCAGGAAGCGAAGAGCATTTCATTTAAAATGTTAAATATTTCTGAATGTTATGCTGAAATTTTAACCAAAAATAGCAACTCCGAAAGTTGAGATAATATCTAATTATTTTTGCAATATCACTTTCCGTAAATGCGGCAATAATTTGTTTGGATTCCAGGAAAGTGGAAACAAGATAAGTAATGTAACGAGTATAATTTTATACAAAAGCGGAATGCAACCACTCAGCCTTAAGTTGCCAAGCTAAACCTCAATTAAGTTGGAATATGCCTTTACTTGAAACTACTACTAT
>Ga0180007_10002120_pt1 | contig 24386 bp, 24 predicted proteins | sample MM_PC_MetaG_FD_121122 | JGI IMG/M metagenome (GOLD analysis project Ga0180007, IMG submission 121122) | Groundwater microbial communities from the Aspo Hard Rock Laboratory (HRL) deep subsurface site, Sweden - MM_PC_MetaG | ecosystem: Environmental > Aquatic > Deep subsurface > Groundwater... | reverse complement strand
CCGTATTAAGGGCGATACAATCATGACCTGGATTCCCGCTAACAACACGCGGGAATGACACGGTAGATAGTATTCAATGTTTCATTTACTTGCGCTAAGTGGATACCCCGTATAATGAGTTAGATCATCAGAGTAATGCGGACATGATCTGACTGCTACCTGCGTCACCAAGGTCCCTTAGAACGCAGATGCTCCTTTTTCTTCATGAGTCATGGCGCGGACATGGATCTGCAGGGTGCTCTTATTCAGTTCCACCACCACCCGCTGTTCCAGCTTATCAATAACCCGCACAGCCTTGCCGATGGTTACGGCCACTCCGGGATAGAGGCTGCCATGAACATAGATCGCCTCATTGGAGGCCTGTTCAAGCTCCTTATCGAGCTGCATCTGCATTTCGGTCAGCTGGTTATTTTTCTCCATCACCTCGGGCATCATCTTGTTGAGATCAGCCAGCAGATTCGCCTTCTTGCTCGCGAAGTCTTTTCCTTCGGCTTTTTTCATCTCATTGAGGGTGCTGATATTTTTTAGAATCTCGTTCATTCTGTTGGGCCAGTATTCCTTTGCCGCCTCAACCTGTCTTTTCATTTTTTCCAGTTCAGGCTTCAACCCCACCGTCACTTCCGTGACAACCTCCGCCTCCGACCCGAGGTCTTTTACGTGCATGCTGCCACCGATGACATACTTGCCGCCGATAACCGTGCCCTTGCCGCTGACAACAGTCATATTGCCGGCTGTTTTGACCTTGCCCTGCACCACAAAATTTTCAACCTGCAAAGACCCTCTGGTTTCAATGAGGCCGAAATTTTCACAGAAATCGAGCTGGATATTCCCTTTTGCCCGTATTTCCGTATCCTGTCCCACAAGCCCGCCGGATATTCGCACATTTCCTCCAGCCAGAATCTGCGCATTTTTCACCCCTTTACCGATGAAAATATCCCCCTTGCACTTTATCTTGAAACCCGGCGGCACTTCACCGTTAATCTCAAGCTTCGTACCGCAGAAGGCGATGTTGCCGACCGCCATGTCCACATTGCCGTTGATGACATGCTCCCCGCAAACAGAGGGTTTGCCCTCGCTCATGACGAACTTGCCATCGAGCAGGGCAGTGACCTGCAGGCCGTCCTCGCTCAAGACCACACCCGGACCGCATTTGATGTTAACATCTTTGCCGGGCTTGCAGGTGATGTCATCACCCAGCACATTTTTACCCGGCGTCCCGGCCGTGGCGGGGATCTTCTTCAGCAGCAACTGCCCCTTGGGTACATTGACGATATGGCCCAGCTCGCGGAAATCAACCCTGTCTTTTCCCGGTTTTTTCGACTTGAAGCGGGAAAGAATAGCCGGCTTCACCACCGGTTTCACCTTGGCATTTTCACCAGGAACTGCCGGTTTACCGCTGGCGATAACGGTTTTCCCCTCCCTTGCCGGAGGAAGCTTGGAAACAAAACCAAAACATACCCCAAGATTCTGCACTTCCTTCACAATCTCATCAAAGGGAACATTTTCAAAACTTTCTTCCTCGCTGACAAGCTGTAAAACCGCCTTCAGCTTATCCTTGGTCAGCTTCAGCAGGAAACGGTTATTGCAGATTTTAGCCGGCTTTCTCGAAAGATCTTCCATTGCTTTCCTTAAAATGGCAGGACAATTTTTCCAACAGGTGAAGGGGGAGCAGAACATGCAGAAATTATTATAATTCTTGCATACATCTCTATATTAGCACAGCCTTGGTAAAATCGATTAAACTATTTTTTCCAGCAGTTTGATTTTTTCATACTCACCAAGGACCACCAGGGTATCCCCGCTTAATATGCTGGTTCCCAGGTTGGGGTTGAACTGCATCTCCCCCTGACTGCGCTTGATGGCAACGACGATCAGGTCAAAATCACGCCGGATATTCGATTCCAGCAGGGTTTTATTCGTCATCTGCCCTTTCTCGGAAACCCGGAGTTCCTCCAGGCGAAGCCCAAGTTCACCGCCGGACACGGTCAAATCGATAAAATCGGTCACCGTGGGACGCAACACATGATGGGCCATACGGGTGGCCCCGATATAAAGACCATCTATAAAGGTGCTGTCCTCCAGCACCATGTAGCCGAATGCCCCGACAATAAGAATAAGCGAGAGCAGCAGCACGGCCCTGAGAGGTTTTTGCATAATAAAAGGAGTTTTGAGCTTTGGATTTTGAGATCAGAGTTCTGGGTTTTGGGTTCCTATTGCCAGCGCAGTTAACGTATTAATATTTTATGAAAAACAATCTACCTTGATCCACTGATTTGGCGAGATTCCATTTTACTCTGTATTTTTCATCATTCCTACTGGATATTATTTCTGTCCGCAGATATTTCAACCTGCAAAACCACAAAGAGCGCACTGCAACAGACCCGCTATTGTGCAGGCAGAAGCCAAAATGGTAACGAATAAAGTTTTCCTGAAAAATGTCGATAAGTGTATCATAGACAACCAACCAGCAAAAGACATATCTATTCAGGGAAGGAACCGCCATGACACGCCAGGAAGCGATCAGTATTCTTATGTTGAGCCCATTTTACTTCCGCATGACCCTCATTGACCGAAAAGAACTTATCCGGGAATTCTGCATTCTGCACGGCAAAAGAGACAAGTAGCTTCACAGAGCTGTTTTCCCTTCTTTTCACCCCTCCTTTATCTGCAATATCTCAGACAATTCATCCTCTTTTTCTTTTTTATGGCATAGTTTTTCAACATGAGCTATAGTCCTTTGCCAGTTATAGTAAAAGCACCGCAATTACTACATGTTACCACAATTCTAGGAGAGAAATTTCAACATCAAACTTTGCACAAGGAGAGACGGGATGAACATCTTAATTTTCGGTCCGAACGGCAGTGGTAAGGGAACCCAGGGCGCTAAGGTTCAGGAGAAATACAATATTGCACACATTGAGTCCGGCGGCATTTTCCGTAAGAACATCAAAGGCGGCACGGAACTGGGCAAGAAGGCGAAAGAGTATATTGACAGAGGTGACCTGGTTCCCGATAATATCACTATCCCGATGATCCTCGACAGATTGAAAGAGGATGACTGCAAAAAAGGATGGTTGCTTGACGGCTTTCCCCGCAATAAGGTTCAGGCTGAAACCCTGGCCAAGGCCCTGAAAGATGCCGGCATTGATCTCAACTACGTGATTGAAATCATACTTGACCGCCAGATCGCTAAAGAAAGAATCATGGGTCGCCGCCTGTGCGCCAAAGACAACAACCACCCCAACCACATCGCCTTTGCCGCCATCAAACCGGTGGAGAAAGACGGCAGGCTCGTATGCCGTGTCTGCGGCGGCGAACTGAGCGCCCGCGCCGACGACCAGGATGAGGTTGCCATCGGCAAACGCCACAATATCTACTATGATACCAATACCGGCACCATGGCTGCGGTAAACTACTTCAAAAGCCTTAAAGGACCGAAGGTTATTTCCATTGACGGCTCCGCTGGCATCAAGGAAGTTCTCGATTCCATCATGAAGCAACTCGACTGATTTAAAGCTCCCTGCCAGCCGGGCAAGCCTCATCCGCGAGACTTGCCTGAATAGGCAGCATGAAGATCTCAAAAAAGGTGAAGGCTGACAAAGCCCTCACCTTTTTTTAATGTTCCTTCCTGCCGAATTCCCGCCATGATTTTTCATACAGATCATTAAGCGCCTGTTCCAGCTTGAGGCGGTACTCCTCCAGTTCCACACTTTGCAACTCCCTGGGCACCGATATGGGCTCTCCATACCACAGGACAACCCTGGAAAAGGGCAGGGGGATGGCGGTCCGGTCCCAGCTGCGGAAGGATCTGTAGCGATCAGCCGCCCAACCCATCGGCACAATCGGCGCCCCTGTCTTGCCGGCCAGCAGAATCGTGCCGGCCTGCGCCTTGCGGGCAGGGCCCTGGGAGCCATCCGCCACCAGCACCGCGGTCTTGCCCTGGGCCATCTCCTTCATCAATGCCTTCAAGGCGCCAACAGCTCCTTTGTTACGCGACCCCCGTACGGTGGCAAACCCCTTGCTTTGCAGTATGCGGGATACATATTCGCCGTCCTTGCTGGCGCTGACCATGGCCACATAGGGGATCTTTCTGGCATGATAAACAATATATATGACACCATAATGCCAGAAGGAAACGATAAACGGGGAACCTGCCCCGGCAAGCCTGGTAAAATGCTCATGATCGCGCCGCTGCACCCTGCAGGTGGAAAACAGCACAAAAGAAAGCAGACGGAAAAAGAGCGGCACAGCCCACAGGGAAAACCGGTAGAAAAGCCCTTTATTCTGGCCGCTGCCTCCTGTCTCCCTGCTTCTGTCTCCTGACTCCTGCCTCCTGCCCCTTACATCCATTGCAGCTCCTGTTCCTTGAGAATTATCAACCGGTCACGCAGCTCAGCCGCCTCCTCAAAGGCCAGGTCCCTGGCCTTGTCCATCATCTGTTTTTCCAGTTTTTTGATCTCTTTGCGCAGATCCTTCAGACTGTGGAACTCCACCTTGTCTTCCGCCGCTTTCAGCAGCGGGGCAAGTTCCGTCTTATCATACACGGTTCCCATCACATTTTTAATGGATGAGCGGATCGTTTCCGGCGTGATGCCGTGTCGCCTGTTATGCTCCTGCTGCAGGATCCGCCTTCTGTTAGTCTCGTCAACGGTGCGCTGCATGGAACCGGTCACCCTGTCCCCGTAAAGAATAACCATTCCCTCCACATTTCTGGCCGCCCGGCCGCAGGTCTGAATGAGCGACCTCTCGCTGCGCAGAAAACCCTCCTTGTCCGCGTCAAGGACGGCCACCAGCGACACCTCGGGAATATCAAGGCCTTCGCGCAGCAGATTGATGCCGATGAGCACATCAAATTCCCCCTGGCGCAGCTGGCGCACCAGTTCGATACGCTCCAGCGTCTTGATGTCCGAATGGAGGTAGCGCACCCTCACCCCCAGTTTTTCATAGTAATCCGTCAGATCTTCCGACATGCGCTTGGTCAGGGTGGTGACCAGCACCGCCTCGTGCTTTGCGGCCCGCCGCCGCAGCTCCTCCAGCAGATCATCCACCTGGCTTATGGCCGGACGCACTTCGATGGCCGGGTCAAGCAGCCCGGTGGGCCGGATAATCTGCTCCACCACTCGGCCCTGTGCCCGGTCGAGTTCAAAGTTGCCGGGGGTGGCCGAGACATAAACCGCCTGGTTGATGCGGCGGTCAAACTCATCGAACTGCAGGGGACGGTTATCAAGGGCGGAGGGAAGCCGAAAGCCGAACTCCACCAAGGTCTCCTTGCGGGAGCGGTCCCCCCGGTACATGCCGCCGATCTGGGGGATGGTGATATGGCTTTCATCGGCAAAAAGGATGAAATCAGGCGGGAAGTAATCAAGCAGAGTGGGCGGCGGCTCGCCGACACTTCTGCCGGTGAGATGACGGCTGTAGTTCTCAATGCCGTTGCAGTAGCCCAGTTCGCTGATCATCTCCAGGTCGAACATGGTGCGCTGCTCCAGCCGCTGGGCCTCCACCAGCCGACGCTCTCTTTCAAAAAAGGCCAGACGTTCCTTCAGTTCGTCCTTGATGGTTGCCATGGCCCGGGCCAGAATTTCCTTGGAGGTGACAAAATGGCTGCCCGGGAAAATCGTCACCTCCTCCATGCTGGCCAGAACCTCGCCCCGCAAAGGATCAACCAGGGATATGCTGTCTATGGTATCGCCGAAGAGTTCCACCCGCACGGCATGGTCCTCCTCGTAGGCAGGGAAGATATCGACCACATCACCCCGGACGCGGAATGTGCCGCGATGAAAGGAAAAATCATTGCGCTCATAGAGCATGTAGACCAGCCGCCGCTGCATCTCCTGCAGGGGGTAGTCATCTCCCCGCTTTAACAAGAGATGCATGTTCTTATACTCATCCGGCGAGCCGAGTCCGTAAATGCAGGAGACACTGGCGACTATCACCACATCCCGGCGGGTGAGCAGCGAACGGGTGGCCGAGTGGCGCATCTTGTCGATGGCGTCATTAATCGCCGAGTCTTTTTCAATGTAGGTGTCGGATTGGGGGATGTAGGCCTCGGGCTGATAATAATCATAGTAGCTGACAAAATATTCTACCGCATTTTCCGGAAATAACTCCTTGAATTCGGCATAAAGCTGGGCCGCCAGCGTTTTGTTCGGGGCCATCACCAAGGCCGGACGCTGGGTTTGGGCGATGAGATGGGCCATGGTGAAGGTCTTGCCGGACCCGGTGACGCCAAGCAGCACCTGTTCCCGCTCACCCCGCTCGATTCCCCGGCTTAAGGCCTCAATCGCCTTGGGCTGATCGCCGGCAGGTGAGAAGGGGGAATGTATTTTAAAACCTGTGCTCATAACCCTTGAAAGTGATGCCCCGCCAAGCCCCGTCCTGCCATAGCATGACTCCCTCCCCGGCAACAATCCGGCCTACACAGGCAATGTCCACCCCTGCCTCCCGGCTGAGGTTGCGCAGCGGACCGCTGTTTTCCACCGGTGCAGTAAAAACAAGCTGGTAGTCCTCACCACCCTGCAGCGCCAATTGCATGGATGAAAGCTGCAGGGCAGCTGCGGCTTTTTTCAGCTCGTCAGCCAGGGGCACATCATCGGCCATGATTTCGGACCCCACCCCGCTCTCTTTACAGATATGGGCCAGATCAGTGGCCAGACCATCGGAAATATCCATCATGGCGTGAATGAGTCCGCTTTCGGCAAGCATGCGGCCCAGTCTGACCTGGGGCTGCGGATCAAGATGGGCGCGGCAGAGCAGAGCGTATTGCTCCTGCCCCTGCATCCCTTGGCGGCACAGCTCCAGACCGCAGGCCGCATTGCCGAGACAGCCGCTCACCCAGACCAGATCCCCGGGCCTGGCTGCGGAACGGTAACAGACCTGCTTTTCCGCCATCTCACCGCAAACGGTGATCGACAGCATAAGGCGCTCGCCGGAATAAACCGTATCGCCACCCACCAGAACCATGTCATGCTCGCCCAGCACATCGAGAAAACCTGCCACCAAACTGTCCAGCAATTCCTTGCGGCAGGCGGCAGGCAGACCAAGGGCGAGCAGGGCAAAACGCGGCCTGCCCCCCATGGCACCGATATCGCTAATATTGACACTGGCCGCCTTTCTGCCCAGCAGTTCAGGAGGATGCCAGGCCAGATCAAAATGCACGCCCTCCACCAGGGCATCGGTCGTCCACAGGTCAACAAGGCCGCCGGCCTTACGCACGACCGCGCAATCATCACCAATGCCCCGCACGAGATCGACCGCTGTGCCGACCTGCTGCCGGGCGATGGCCGCTATGATGGTTCTTTCAGCAAACTGCTCCACCCTGATATCATCTCTCCTACGGCTCAATAATCAAAACAAGGGTCAACTCCGGTAAAATGGCATACTAAACTTGATCAAGGCGTTCCGCACCATAAAAAAAGCAGTCCGCAATCCGGCCTCACCACCGGCACATGAGACTCTGCGCTGAACTCACATCAAGGGATGCGGCAGCATTAAGCCGTTGTAAAAAAACAACTGTAACATCGCAATAATGTGAACGGCATAAGGGGCCGTAACGAAATGGTCAGAGATGTAATGGTTATTTCGCGACGGCCCCTAATCAGGAGGGAAATGACTGTCCATTGGAAACGAATCAGGATAATGGCGGGAAAGGTAGTGTTGCAGAGATTCTCTGATCTCCGTTGAGGAGGCGCAGGCAAGCAGACGCCCGGCTAGCCTCTCCACCGATGCGGCCCGGCTTTGCCGGATCATCCTTTTGATATAAGGAATGGCCGGTGGATGCATGCTGAAGGAATCAAGCCCAAGGCCGAGCAGCACCGGCAGATACTTCTCCTCACCGGCCATTTCACCGCATATCCCCACCTCAATACCCGCCCGGTGAGCGGAGTCAACCACCTGACTGATCATCCTCAATACCGCCGGATGCAGGGGCTCATACATATGCGCCACCTGCTCGTTGCCCCGGTCGATGGCCAGGGAATACTGGATCAGATCATTTGTGCCGATACTGAAAAAATCAACCTCCCGGGCCAGGGTATCCGCCAATGCAACCGCACTGGGCACCTCGATCATCAAGCCAAACTCCACCCGGTCATCAAAGGGGATGCCGTCAGAGCGGAGCTTTTCCTGCACCCTGGCAACAACCTCTTTCACCTGCTGCAGTTCACTGTAGGATGAAATCATGGGGAACAGGATACGCAGACAGCCGAAGCTGCTGGCCCGCAACATGGCGCGCAGCTGGGTTTCAAACATGACGGGCTCATGCAGACAATAGCGGATGGCCCGCAGACCCAGGGCGGGATTCGCCTCAGAGGACCACTGCTTTTCCATTTTTCTGCGGAAACCGGAGGACTTGCCCGTTTTATCAATGAACAGCTTGTCCCCGCCGATGTCAAATGTCCGGATAGACACCGGAAAAGGGGCTGCCGCGGACAGCAGGTCTTTGTAAGTGGCAAACAGCAGCTCTTCATCGGGATTGTCAAGGGAACTCAGATAAAGATACTCACTGCGGAAAAGTCCGATGCCGCCTGCGCCATATTCGAAGGCCTGGCCGACATCATCAGCGATTTCCAGGTTGGCTTCCACCCTGACCTGCAGACCATCAGAGGTCTCTGCCCGCAGATGGGCATACTGGGCCACCTCAAGATGATGCTGCTGATACTGCCGCTGCCTGTCCTGGTAGTACTCCAGGAGTTCCTCCCGGGGGTTGACAAAAACCCGGCCGGTGGCGCCGTCCAGAATGATCAGATCATTGGTGCTTATCCGGCCGTTAACATCCTTTAATCCAACCACCGCCGGAATACCCAGCGTCTTGGCCACAATGGCCGAATGGGATGTTTCGCCACCCATCTCGGCAAGAAACCCGGCCCGGCCAGGCATCCGCAGGATATCCTCAGGCGAGAAATCCCGTGCGACGAGAATCACCTTCTCGTCAATTTCTTCCGGCAGCATATCCGCACCGGACAGCTCGCAGAAGATGCGGTCCACCACCTGCCTGACATCAAGAAAACGGCCACGGATATAGGTGTCATCCACCTTGGCAAAGGCAGCCTCCACCTGACCGAGGGCCTTATCAAGAGCCCATTCGGCATTGATTTTTTCGGCCGCAATTATTTCCAGAGTGCGGTCAAAAATCATTCTGTCCCGCAGCATGAGGATATGGGTATCGATGATTGAGGCGTAGTCCGCCATGACGGCGGTAAACTGCTCTCTCACCTGCCGGAGTTTTTCTTCCGTCCGGGCGACGGCGCTACGGAAACGGCTCTGCTCCAGCTCAAGAGAGCCATCACCGCTAATCCTTCTTTTTTTGACAGTGCCGCCCGGTTCAACAAGCAAAGCCCTGGCGATGACGATACCTGGAGAAACCCCTATACCCAGCATGGTGATCTCGGTTTCAACGAATTTATGATTTGTCATTCTTCACCAAACTTATCAGCAATAAGCCGGGCAAGAGCGACCAAGGCAGCCTCCGCATCCTCTCCCGCCGCCTTGATGGAGACAGGGGTCCCTTTGGTGCAGGCCATGGACATCACATCGAGAATGCTCTTGCAGTCCGCCTCCGCCTCATCACGGATGAGTCGGATGTCGGAATCGAATTGTTTCGCCGTCTCCACCAGCATGGCGGATGCGCGTCCGTGCAGGCCGAATGTATTGGCGATAACCAGTTCCTTTCTGCACTCAGACATTTCTATTTCACCACCCGCAGGACAGCCTGCTTCCCTTTTTCCGGCGGCTTCTTCTCTTTTTCCGGCCCGCCGTCCGGCCCTGAGAAATCAACCGCTTTGATATATTTTTTTTTGCCACCCATGGTAAAAATTTCCTTGCCGGTAAACTGCTCAGCCCGCAAGGTCCAGGCCACCTTCTGCGGAGGAACGGAAAGAAGCTGCATGCTTACATGCCACCACTCATCACGCCTGGTGGAGTCCCTCTCAAAGCCGATGATCAGGGCATAGGTGAGGGTCTGGGGTGTTTCAGTGACAATGATGACGATATCCCCTATGCCGGTAGAATCTTTCAGGTGAAAGATCTTATGGAGTTCTTCTATGATTTTATCCATTTTTCATGATGTATGAGATGATTTAAAAGTAAATGAGACAGCAAAGAGTCTCAAATCAAACCAGACCACTAAGCCGTTGTAAAAAAATAACTGTAACATCCCAATACGTTGACCGGCATAAGGGGCCGTAACGAAATGGTGGAAATGTAATGATTATTTCGTAACGGCCCCTAAATTAAAGCAAGAACCTGTATTACGCAAGAGGGACAGGTCATTGCCGAACCGTCAGGCCTGTTTTTTTCTGCGAACCTCTCACCGTCAACAGAGTGGCAGCCACAAAAAAAACTGCAGATCGGTCTCTTTTACACGACCGTAACACCTCTTACAATGGCGAAGACAAAAAGACAACCTTAAGCCGCCTTCATTTCCCACATTGATATTTTACAGGAAAATGGTATGTGTTAGTTCGTGAAATATGATAAGTTTCCCATCGACATATCATCTTGCCGGCCGCAGCAATGATGCATAATATATGTTCGTCGATGGAACCGCAATGATGGGGCGTAATATGGAAGACAAGAAAAAGCCGCAAAACGCTGGCAGTCCTGGGACAGGAACCATACTTAAGGTAGTCTACGCCGTAGTGGGTGCCATTTTCTTTCTTTTCGCAGCCTACCACGGCCTGAACAGCTATCTGGATGCAAGGGTAGAAATGAGAATCAACAATGCAGATTTCCTTAAGAAACTCGCGAGGAGTGTCCGCCCATCGCTGGTGTTCGATGAAAAAGGAAGCATTGTTGCTGATATGGGTGCCGTATCATTCATAGACAAAATATCTGTTTCAAAGGATGCAAAAGATACCCTCGAAATCGTTGTATCACCGCTCGAATATCTTGGCATGGAGCCAGTGCTTGAAGCACTTGATGATGAATACACAATTCACGCTGAGCGTGGACAGAAGTTCGATTGGATCTTCCGTCTTTATGGAATCCAGCACCTTGTATTGGAGTCCTCCCCACAGCGGGATAGGCAACGGTTTCGCTTGGAAATCATTCGATAACGGCCACCGTCGAACAAAGCCAGTTCAAACGAGACAAAAAACGCGAGGCTGATTAACGTCGTTGGGTCATATCGGATTGGAGGAAACGCGCTTTCCCTCTGAGACTGAGAGAACGTCTTGCATGGCTCATATTCAATTACAGTAAGAAAGTAAGTCCTCTTTGCTGAGGAAGAAGATAACGTCATCGACTCTACAATATATGGAACCTTTTCATTTAAAGATTTGTCTTGCCTTCAAAGAACAGATTTTTTTTGCTCATAAACATTTCGCGCAGGTCCTTTACAAAAGAAATCTCGTCTTGCCGGACAGGAAATACCCGGTTGCAAAAGTGTCCGACCCGGGTGTTTCATGAATAATGGTGAATTAAAGACGGAGATTGAGCAGCTCGTTCAGGATTTTCTTGACGGCGATGCCCAGGCCTTTAACCGTTTGGTAATGCTTCATCAAACCAAAATTTACAACCTGGCCTTGAATTATGTCAAAAGCCAGGAAGAGGCAAAGGATCTGGCGCAGGACATATTCGTCACGGTGTATCGTGCCCTGCCGAAACTGCGGGAAAAAGAAAAATTTACTTCCTGGCTGTACCAGATTGCCATCAATCATTGCCGCAACCGCTATAAGAAACTGCGCAGGCGTGGCTATTTCAACAATATTTCCCTTGATGATGAAGAATCGTTTCTTCAGATTCCAGGGGATGAGGGACCGGAAAAATTACTGCAGCGGAAAAATACCATAAATCTTGTCCGTTCAACCATTGATTCAATGCCAGAGGCGGAAAAGGAGATCATTCTTTTACGGGATATCCAGGAACTTGCCTACGAAGAAATAAGCGCCATTCTTGATATCCCTTTAGGGACGGTCAAATCAAAGCTGAACAGGGCGCGGACTTCCTTGAAAGACCGATTAAAAAAATTCTACCAGGATTTGTAAGCCACCTTATGCGATGCCAGGATTGTCAAGAATTATTCTCTCTCTATCTTGATGGAGAAATTGACCAGATCAGCAGATCCAGAGTGGATTCTCATTTCGACATCTGCCCACTGTGCAAAATGGAATGGCAGGCCTTCAAGAACAGTATTGAATTCCTGCGGGACATGCCCATGGCCAGCGTTCCGCCGGACTTTCTGGCAGGCATCCACCAGAAACTTGAGCCCCGGACCTCCTGGCAGAAGGTAAAAGAATTTTTCGCAAGAAAAGGTTCGAGAAAATGGGCGTTGTCAACCGCATTTGCCATGCTGGTCATCGGCTTTGCCACTGCCTCGTTAATTCAATTGATCCCCGTTTCCCAGACAGACCGGGTGGCTGAAAACAGCCTCGGCACAGAACAGTCCTCTCTTCTGCTGGCAGAAAACGAGGGCGGCAAGGGCAGTCAGCAGGACTTTTATCCGGGGGTTCCCCTTCTTTCCCAATATGAGGGGAAAGACTCTCCGCCCATGCAGCAGTTCGCCATGATTCCCCGCAGTAAAACTGAGCAGCATATTCCAGTGGTTGATTTTGTTTCCACCGGATCAGACCATACTTCTTCACCCTATCTGGACACGCCGCTCACATCATTTTCTTCCCAGCGGCAGACCCCGGCCATCAAGCCTGACCTGCAGATCACCATCCACTCAGCGCCCAGAGCCGAACAGATGGCCATTGTCCAGCAGATCGTCCAATCGCCTCTCTGGCGGTCTAAGCTGTACAACCATAACACGCTGTTGCTTTCGGTCCCGGCCGGCAGCTTTGACCAGCTGCTCCAGATCTGCTGCAGCGAAAAAACATCATTTTCCCCGGAGTATGCCCGCAACAGCCATTACATCTCTCTGAAACGATTTATCACTGTGGCAATCAAACTCGACTGATATTTCCACAAAATCAAGCCTAGCAGAAAAAATATCCTTTACTACCAACCATGTCCTCTCTATTATGGAAACATATGAGGACAAATCGGATAAACAAAAGACCAGGGATTACAGCAATGCAGATACATCTCAAAAAAACTTCGCTTATTGCACTTCTCATAAGTGCGACTTTTTTAATTCTGACCCTTCCCGCCTTTGCAGAACGGCCGGACACCTTTGCCCCCTTAGTCGAAAAATACGGGGACACGGTCGTCAACATCTACACTACCCAGACGGTCAAAGAACCTCCCATCCCCTATTTCCCTTTCCAGGAGCATCAGGGGGTGCCGGAATTCTTCAAAAAGTTCTTTGAACAGCAAGGGCCAGGCTACCACGGCCAGGTCATACCCCAGAAACGGACAAGCCTTGGCTCAGGCGTCATCACCTCAGCCGACGGTTATATCATCACCAACAATCATGTCATTGATGAAGCGGATGAAATCAATGTGCGCTTTGCCAACCATGAAGAGTACGTGGCGAAAATCATCGGCCGCGACGCAAAAACCGACGTGGCCCTTATCAAGATTGAACCCAAGGAGCCTCTGCCCTATGTCACCTTCGGGGACTCGGAAAAACTGCGGGTCGGTGACTGGGTAATTGCCATCGGCAACCCCTTCGGCTTTGAGCAGACTGTTACGGCCGGCATTGTCAGCGGCAAGGGAAGGACTCTTGGCAGCGGCAACTATGAAAATTTCATCCAGACAGACGCCTCCATCAATCCCGGCAACTCAGGCGGCCCCCTTTTCAATCTTGAAGGAGAAATGGTTGGCATCAACACCGCCATTTACAGCCGCAGCGGCGGCAATATCGGCATCGGCTTCGCCATTCCGATCAATATGACCAAAAACGTTATTGAGCAGTTGAAAACAAGCGGCAAAGTAACCCGCGGCTGGCTGGGCGTTATGATCCAGAACGTCAGCCAGGATCTCGCCAGACAGTTCGGACTCGACAAACCCATCGGCGCCCTTGTCGGCGAAGTCTCCCCCGGCGGCCCGGCAGAGAAGGCGGGTATCCTCCCCGGCGACATTATCGTTGAGTATAAAGGCAAGGAAATATCTCAGATGAATATGCTGCCCACCATGGTCGCCCAGACCCCGGTAGGCGAGACAGTCAATGTTGCGCTGTTCAGAAACGGCAAGAGGAAAAACGTCTCCGTCACCGTGGCCAAGCTTGAAGAAGATGAAGTGACCGGCGAAATGGGGCAGGAAAGCGTTCTCGGCCTGACCGTCCAGCAGCTGACCCCTGAACTTGCCCAGTCGCTGAAAATCAAAGACAAGGAGGGAGTCATTGTTGCCAATGTGGAGCCGGGTTCCGCTGCGGAAGAGGCTGGACTGCGACCGGGCGACCTTATTCTTGAAGTCAACCGTCAGGAAGTCAAAAATATGGAGGAATACAATAACGCCTTAGCAAACCTCGACAAAAAAGAGAGCATCCTCCTGCTTGTCAAACGTGACAGACACACCCGGTTTGTGGTGCTTGAACCAAAACAATAGATGATTTATGAAGCGGCGGCAACCGCTTCAACCAGCCTGCTGATGAGTTCCGGGTCCTTGCGGCCGGGTTCTCTTTCAATGGCGGAATTAACGTCCACCGCAAAAGGTCTTACCTCGGATATGGCCTGGGCCACATTAGCCGGTCCCAGGCCGCCCGCCAGAATGACCGGTTTCCCCGGTTGCAGCTTGTGGATAAGAGACCAGTCAAAGGTCTTTCCCGTTCCTCCTGCCTGCGTTTTGTCATAGGTATCCAGCAGAAAGCCCGACACCACCTCCTCATAGGCAAGCAGATCCTGGGCAGTGAGTTCATCATGCACCTGGAAGGCCTTCACCACCCTTGTTTGAAACCCCCGGCAGTAGTCCGGAGATTCGTCACCGTGCAGCTGAATGACGGTAAGATTGCAATATTGGACAATTTCCGCCACACGCTCAGCCTCATCATTGACAAACACCCCGACCGCATCAACAAAGGGAGGCAGGCTGCTGATGATGACCCTGGCCCGTTCCGGATCAATATATCTGGGACTGGTCTTGGCAAAAATAAACCCAAGGGCATCAACACCTGCGGCCACCGCATGCCGCACTTCCTCCATATCCGTCATTCCGCAGATCTTGATCCGTGTTCTGGATCTCATTTGTAGCTCCTTTACCTACTAAACTCCTGATGTCGTAACGTAATTTCAATGAGATATGCCATCATCTCGGATTCTGGCCTGTTACCAGTTTAAGTGCCTAAAATACTTGAAGTACTTAAAGTGCCTTAAGTTAAAGGAATTATCTGACCAAAAAGCACCATAACTTTAAGTACTTAAGTGTACTTTATCGCTCTGCGCGATATCCGCGTTTAGTATCAAAATAAAATCTACCGAGGCAGGTTGCCTGACCTATTACTCTGCCGAAAAACAGGCCTGAGGGCGGGTTGCCTTCACCTACCCATCAACTCATGCACCGCCAGCTCCCTGCCGCCTGCCCGCATGAGCGTTTCGCCGACAAGTACGGCGGCAATGCCGGCCGCAGCCAGACGTCTGATATCCTCCACCGTGCGGATGCCGGATTCACTGACCACCGGAATTTCTTCAGGAATCCACCGCTTCAGACGGAAGGTTGTCTCCAGATCCATGGAGAAATCCTTCAGATTGCGGTTATTGATGCCGATCAGCGGGCTGCCGGCAGCAAGGGCCTTTTCCAGCTCCTCCTCGTCATGCACTTCCACCAGGGCATCCATGCCAAGCTCCCGGCTCTGGGCCAGGAAGTCCCTGATCTGGTTTGTTTCCAGGATAGCCGCGATGAGCAGAACGGCATCAGCCCCGAATCTTGCCGCCTCGGCAATCTGTACTTCATGGATAATGAAATCCTTGCGCAGCACAGGCAGACCCACCGCCGCACGCACCATGGGAATATAGGCAAGACTGCCCTGGAAGAATTTCTCATCGGTCAGCACCGATATGGCCTGAGCACCGCCCGCCTCGTATTGCCGGGCAATGCTCACCGGATCAAAATCTGCACAGATAACGCCTTTGGAGGGGGATGCCTTTTTTGCTTCGGCGATAAGCGATATGCCGGCAAAAGCGGACAGAGCCCTCTGAAATCCGCGGGGTGGAGCAGCTGCATATTCTGGCTCACCCATGCCCCTGGCCAGCAGCTCTTTGACCTCGTGACGTTTCTGTTCAACAATGGTATCAAGAATCACCACTTCCTCCTGCTTCCCGGCAGAACCGCACCAGTGCCTCAAGCTTGGCCATGGCCGCACCCGATTCAACCGACTTCCTGGCAAGGGCAACACCGCCCTGCAGATCAGGGGCAAGTCCTGCCGCCATCAGCGCCGCGCCACTGTTCATCAACACCATATCAAGACAAGGACCGGCCTCACCGCGCAGAACGGAACGGAGCTGCCCCGCTGAAATCTCGGCGGTCTCACCGCCTTTGATATCCGCCAAACTGGCCCGGGAGAAGCCCACATCCTCAGGAGAGATGGTGTAGCATGTCACCTTGCCGTCACGTAGATCAGCCACCGCGGTTTCGCCGGTTATGGTGATTTCGTCAATATTGCCTTCACCACAGACAACAAGGGCGCGTTTCACGGAGAACCTGGTCAGCACATGGGCAATTTTTTCTATCAGATCAGGGGCATAGACGCCAAGCACATAGACATTGGCATTGGCCGGATTGGTAAGCGGTCCCAGTACATTGAACACGGTCCTGATGCCGATCTCCCGCCGTGGCCCAATGGCATACTTCATGGCCCCATGCAGCATGGGGGCAAACATGAAACCGATGCCCACCGTGCGGATGCACTGGCCGATCTTTTCCGCGCTCAGGCTCAGATCAACGCCAAGGGCCTCCAGGACATCGGCGCTGCCGCAATGACTGGAAACGGACCGGTTGCCGTGCTTGGCCACCCGCACGCCGGCACCGGCCACCACAAAGGACGAGGTGGTGGAGACATTGAAGGTGCCTGAGGCATCCCCGCCCGTGCCGACCGTATCGACAAGTATCTCGCCCTCATCAGCGGCATCCACATGGGTGGCTTTGTCCCGCATGACCCTGGCGGCGCCGGCAATTTCATCAATGGTTTCCCCTTTCATCCGCAGAGCGGTGATAAAGGCGCCGATCTGGGCAGGGGTGGCCTCGCCGCCCATGATTTCGTTCATTACTCCGATCATTTCCTTTTCGGAAAGATCGATCCCTGCCACAACTTTGCCAATGGCTTCCTTGATCATGATTTCCCCCCAGTCATTTCAGTTATGAAATTGAGTCACGGAGCTCACCGCTTACGGGAGCGTACGAAACATCAAGAAGATGAAGTAAAAAAAAACGACTACCCCATAAACATCCTCTCATAATCGGGGCTGACAAAATTTTTCAGCAGCTGCACCCCATGTGGAGTCATGATGGATTCCGGATGAAACTGCACCCCTTCCACCAGCAGTGTTTTATGGCGCACGGCCATCAGCTCGCCCTGGTCGGTCCGGGCCGTCACCATGAGGCAATCGGGCAGATCGGCATCGGCAATCACCAGTGAATGATAGCGCATGGCGTCAAAAGGATTCGGCAGGCCGGTAAATACCCCCTTGCCGTCATGATGAATGGGGCTTGTCTTACCGTGCATGACCCGGCCCGCCCGCACCGTTGATCCGCCGAACGCCTCGCCGATGGACTGGTGGCCGAGGCAGACGCCCAGCACAGGGATCACACCAGCGAAATGGCGGATGGCTTCAATGGATATGCCTGCCTGGGGCGGATCACGGGGACCCGGTGAAATCAGCAGCCGGTCCGGTTTTATCTTCTCAATGCCGGCAATATCCACCTTGTCATTGCGGAAGACGACAAGCTCCTCGCCAAAGCCGCCGATAGTCTGCACAATGTTATAGGTAAACGAATCGTAATTATCTATAATTACTATCATATCAGTTAAAATCCTTTTTCGGCCAGTTCCACCGCGCGCCGCAGTCCCCGAGCTTTATTGAGCGTCTCCTGGAACTCCATCTCCGGATCGGAATCAGCAACAATGCCGGCCCCGGCCTGCACCCACAGATTATCATCCTGGAACACGAAGGTCCTGATGGTGATACAGAAATCCATATTGCCCGAAAAGCCGAAATAGCCGACCGCCCCGGCATAGGGACCGCGTCTCTCCGGCTCCAGTTCTTCAATAATTTCCATGGCCCTGATCTTGGGAGCCCCTGACACGGTTCCTGCCGGAAAACAGGCCCGCACCACATCAAACTGATCTCGGCCGGCTGCAAGCCGGCCGCGCACGCCGGAGACAATATGCATCACGTGACTGTACCGCTCGATGACCAGCAGATCGTGGGTTTCCACCGTGCCGTATTCCGCCACCCGGCCAACGTCATTACGGCCCAGATCAACAAGCATCAGATGCTCGGCCCGCTCCTTGGGATCAGCCAGCAGTTCCTTTTCCAGGGCCAGGTCTTCTTCCCTGTTTTTTCCCCTTGGTCTGGTGCCGGCAATGGGTCGCACCTCAATCTTGCCATCCTCCAGCCGCACCAGGATTTCAGGAGATGAGCCGATCTGGATATTGTTGCCGAGCTTGAGATAAAAAAGATACGGGCTGGGATTGATATGGCGCAGGGCTCGGTAGAGCATGAAGGGCGGCAGATCAGTCCTGGCATGAAAACGCTGGGACAGCACGACCTGGATGATGTCGCCTGCCATGATATACTCCTTGGCGCGCACCACCATCTGCTTGAACGCCTCTGCGGACATGTTGGACTCAAAGCGGTGGGTGTGGCCCAAGACATCTTTATCAACCACATCATAGGGCAGCGGCCGGCGCCTGAGCCGCTGGATGACGGCATCAATCAGCTGACACGCCTTCTGGTACAATTCCTCCAGGTTGTCACCTGCCTCAACAACCACACAGTTCACCACCGTCAATTTCTGCTTGAGATTATCGCAGATGAGCACCAGGCGGGGCAACATGAAGGAGCTGTCAGGGAAATTCTCCAGGGGGGGGTTGATGTCAGGCAATCTCTCCATGAACCTGACCATGTCATAGCCCAGATAGCCCACCGCCCCGCCAAAAAAACGGGGCAGGAAATCACTTTCCCGGCAGACATTGAAAGATTCCAGGATGCTCTTCAGCTCGGCCAGCGGATCACCGGAACGTTCCTCGGTCCGGCCATCACGCTGGATGACGATCCTCTCTCCCCGGCTTTCAAAGGTGAGAAGCGGATCAAGGCCGATAAAGGAATAGCGGCCCCACTTTTCTCCGCCTTCCAGACTCTCGAGCAGAAAGGCATGGGACTCGTCCCCGGCTACTTTGGCAAAAACCGTCAGCGGCGTATCAAGATCAGCGACAATCTCCCGGCATACAGGTATCAGACCTGCCTTGTCGGCCAGCTTTTTAAAATCATCCAGTGCAGGTTGGTACATCACACAAAACCTCCATGGCCAGGAAACAGACCACGTCGTAACGCCACAAAAAAAGCCATGAGACCCAAAAGGGGCCCATGGCTCAACACTCTTTTCCGTTACTGATTAAAAGGTATCGACTCTGTCATTGCTCACAACCCCTGCATGGCAAAGGGGTACCAATCTACTCCTAAGCAGCGGACGTTGTGCTGGCAATAAAGCTGTTTACCCGTTTGGTCAGCCGGGAAACTTTCCGGGATGCTGTCCTCGCATGCAGTGTTCCCTTTGAAGCAGCTTTCTGAATAACCGGGATAGCCGCCTGCAAAGCGACCTTTGCCTGATCAACTGACTGTTGCTCAATGGCTGCATCCACCGCCTTGATTACGGTTTTTACCTTGCTGCGGTTTGCCCGGTTACGGGCCCTGCTGACAAGACTTTGCCGATTTCTTTTTAAAGCAGATTTGTGGTTAGCCAAAATGATTCTCCTCTAGTTACTTGAGTGACCGCAAATTATACAATTTTCTGCAGCCTCTTTATGACATCAAAATAAGACAAAACAATTTCACATCAAAAAAAGCGTTTTATAAATTAATTTCCCTTTTCTGTCAAGAAGCAACCGCGCCTTTCTTTTTTTCAAAAAAAATACCGGCATCAGCCACTAGCTGCTCGCATAATCAATCATAATCATATATATTTAACAGGATAGATAATAAATCTTAACTATTCCGCACGCCCGTAACATTTCTCCAGGAGAAGATTTTAAATTTCATGCTTGAGGTTCTCAAAGGCATACGCTGGCAGGATGCTGTCGATATTCTGATTGTTTCCTACATCATCTACCGGATAATTCTCATTATCAAGGGAACAAGAGCAGCCCAGATGCTGATCGGCATCGGTATCCTGATAGTAGTTTATTTCGGGGCAAGAGAACTCGAGTTCATGACCCTTTACTGGCTGCTGGGAACCTTCCTGAGCTCCATTTTTCTTATTATCATCATTGTTTTCCAGCGTGATATCCGCCGGGCCCTGACCCAGGTCGGCCAGACGCCGTTCACCAAAAGCACCGACGAAACTACCGGGGCAATCGATGAAATCGTCCATGCCGCCAAATACCTGTCCGACCGGAAAATCGGGGGGCTTATCATTATCGAGAGGGAAACAGGCCTCAAGGACTATATCGAATCCTCTCATATTATTGACGCCAAACTCAGCATGGAACTCCTGGTCAGCCTTTTTCACACTGCTTCGCCACTGCATGACGGCGGGGTGATCATCCACAAGGACCGGCTCCTCACGGCACGTTCCGTTCTGCCACTGACGAAAAACCCATTCATCAGCAAGAAACTGGGAACCCGCCACCGGGCAGCCATCGGTATTTCCGAAGAAACAGATGCGGTGGTCGTTGTCATATCCGAAGAAACCAGGCAGATCTCCCTGGTTCTGCATGGCGGCATTACCAGCGGACTGGACGGACCATCTTTACGAAACCGCCTTGAGGCAATTTTAACCCCGAAAGAATTTGATACAACCAAATGGAAAAACTGGCTGCAAAGAAAATAATTTCATGGTGGAACAAGCCCTGGCCAAAAAATTGGGTCCTTAAGCTCATTTCTTTCTTTTTTGCCTTCTTTCTCTGGTATTTTGTGGTTGGCGAGGACAAGATTGACAAAAACTTTAACATCCCCGTTGAAATACTGAATCTGCCGGCAGACCTGACCATTTCAAACCAGTTCAAGAATGAGCTCGAGTTGACCGTCAATGGCCCGCGAGGCCTGATGCGCAATCTTGCGGTGCAGCGCATTTCGCGGCCCATTGATCTGTCCAGGGCTGAACCGGGAACAAAGGTTTTTCAAAATACTATCGACTCCATTTCCCTGCCGCGCGGCGTCCGCCTGCTGCGGGTCAAACCTACGGACATCATTCTCCAGCTCGACAAACTGGTTAAAAAAAATATCCCTATCCTTTACGTGACAACAGGCTCCCTGCCTGACGGATTAGAGCTTATTTCCATCACCCTGAATCCGGCCTCAATCCCCGTCACCGGCCCGGAACCCTCGGTCGGACATGTGGATTCCATCTCCACAGCAACCATCGACCTGTCACGGCTCACCACCTCAACCACACGCCCGGTGGCGCTGAAACTCACCCCGACGATCGAGGATCTGGTCGGCGAACCAATCGTTACGGCCTCCATAGTGATCGAGGAAAAAATGGAGCAGAAAACAATTGAAAACATCCCTGTCAAGCTTCTGCTCAGCGGCAAAAAAACATACACATTAAAGCCAGACACCGTTACGGTGGTTGCCCGAATTCCTTATACGACGCTGCGTAAAACCAAAGACCTGAAAACCCTGTTCCGGGCGCGCATCATGGGTGTTGAGCTCCCTGCGGGAACGCACAAGCTGACGGTTGAAATCATCCCGGCCGAGGACATTGAAGTCCTTGAAATAAAACCTGAAATGTTCATAGCGGATATCACGGACAAAGAGAGCGATAACGGCAGATAAGCCGATTTGCCCCTCCACCATTATCAGCGCCCTATCTTTCACTGAAAAAACAGCTACACTGAGGTAATGAATGAGAAGACTATTTGGAACTGACGGTGTTCGCGGAGTTGCCAACACCTATCCGATGACCACCGAAATCGCCATGCAGATCGGCCGCGGCATTGCCTTCCAGGTGAAGGATAAGAGACATGGCCATCGCATCGTCATCGGCAAGGATACGCGGCTCTCCTGTTATATGCTTGAAAATGCCCTGGCAGCCGGCATATGCTCCATGGGTGTCGATGTCCTGCTCTGCGGCCCCCTGCCCACCCCGGGTATCGCCTTTATCACAACCAGCATGCGGGCGGATGCCGGGGTGGTCATTTCCGCTTCACACAACCCGTTTCAGGATAACGGCATCAAGATATTCTCCGGGGACGGATTCAAACTCCCCGATGAAAAAGAGGCCGATATTGAAGATCTCATTTTTTCCCAGAAAATGGCGGCCCTGCGTCCGGTTGCCGATGAGGTGGGTAAAGCCGCCCGCATTGAGGATGCCAGAGGGCGCTATATCGTCTTTCTGAAAAATACCTTCCCGAGAAGTTACACCCTGGACGGCTTCCATATTGTCCTTGATTGTGCAAACGGAGCAACTTACGGTGTTGCGCCCCATGTATTTGAAGAACTGGGGGCCAAGGTGACAAAAATCGGCGTTGAGCCGGACGGCAAGAATATCAATCATGAATGCGGCGCTCTCTATCCGCAGTTGATGGCGGAAAGGGTCAAACAACTTGGTGCGGATCTGGGCATCGCCCTTGATGGCGACGGCGACCGTGTCATTGTCGCTGATGAAAAGGGCAATATCGTTAACGGCGATCATATCATGGCGGTCTGCGCCGCTGAACTCATGAGCCGTAAAAAACTGAAGAAAAAGACACTGGTCGCCACGGTGATGAGCAATATGGGGCTTGAGCATGCCATGGAGAGAATGGGCGGCAAACTCGTCCGCAGCCAGGTCGGCGACCGCTATGTGGTTGAGATGATGCGCCAGCAGCATTACTCCTTCGGCGGTGAACAGTCAGGCCACCTGATCTTCCTGGAACACAACACCACCGGCGACGGCATCCTTGCCGCCCTGCAGCTGCTGGCCATCATGATCAAACGCCGCAAACCGATTTCCGAACTGGCCACCATCATGGAATCCTTTCCCCAGGTGCTGAAAAATGTCAGAACCGCCAAAAAGATAGACCTCGATCTGGCGCCCAATTTTCATGATACGGTCAAACGCATGGAGAAAAAACTGGGCAACGACGGCCGCATCCTGGTGCGGCACTCCGGCACCGAACCGGTGGTCCGCGTCATGCTGGAAGGCAAGAACCATGACACCATTGACGCCATGGCCGATGAACTATGCCAGCTTATCAGAAAGGCTGATGGTTAGTCTGATTAGTCTTATTGGTCTCGTTAGTCCCACTGGTCCGGCTGGTCCGACTGGTCCGGGCGTGCGCGACTAATAAGACCAGCTGACCAGTGAGACCAACAAGACCAATCAGACCAGCATGAAACACCGCCTTGACAAACTTCTCCTCGCCCGCAATTTGGCGGCAACCAGACAGAAGGCCCAGGCCCTCATCGGCGCCGGACAGGTGCTCGTCAACGGCATCATCATTGATAAGGCCGGAACGCAGATCAATGAAGAATCCCTGATCGAAATCAAGGAGAGATGTCCTTTTGTGAGCCGTGGCGGATTGAAGCTTGCAAAAGGACTGGATTTTTTTCATATTGACCCGACAGGTTTCGTCTGCGCCGATGTCGGAGCGTCAACCGGCGGCTTCACCGATTGTCTGTTGCAGAGCGGTGCGGTCAAAGTGTACGCCATTGATGTCGGCTATGGTCAGCTGGACTGGAAGCTGCGCCAGGACCCCCGGGTTGTGGTCATGGAACGTACCAACGCCAGACATCTCAAGCCCGGCGACCTTGCCGAACCGCTGGATCTTGCTGTCATTGATGCAAGCTTTATCTCGCTGCGGCTTCTTCTTCCGCCTCTGCTGGCTTTTTTCAGAGACCGACCGGTCATTCTGGCCCTAATCAAGCCGCAGTTTGAAGTAGGCAAGGGCAAAGTGGGCAAGGGAGGAGTTGTCAGGGACCAGCTTCTCCACCATGAGGTGATTGACGAGATCAGCCGTTTTGCCGAAGGCCTTCACTTGCGCAGTCAAGGCATTACTGAGTCGCCCGTGCTGGGTCCAAAGGGGAATCGAGAATTTCTCATCCTTCTTTCCGGGCAATAAAATGGCTTTCGATTTGACTTGACCGGCTGATAATGATAACGTTATAACTCAACTTAATGAGTACCTTTTCACTTTAGTTTAATGATCAAGATGGTGTTGAAAAAGCTGCATTCTATCTGATTTTTCAATACCCTCTGATAAAAATATCTGTTGAAGATTAAGAGTAACGAGAAACTATCCTGCTTAGTTCTACTTTGTCACATTACCCATCACTCTGCCGTTTGTATGCAGAGTCAATGGATGCTTGCCTTTGCCGGTGCCTGATACTCATCTGCCGGAAGACTTCTTCGTGAGTTATATCCCTCCGTGG
>Ga0180007_10002119_pt1 | contig 24390 bp, 21 predicted proteins | sample MM_PC_MetaG_FD_121122 | JGI IMG/M metagenome (GOLD analysis project Ga0180007, IMG submission 121122) | Groundwater microbial communities from the Aspo Hard Rock Laboratory (HRL) deep subsurface site, Sweden - MM_PC_MetaG | ecosystem: Environmental > Aquatic > Deep subsurface > Groundwater... | reverse complement strand
TTTTTTTGAACGCGCCTATTGTGCCCACGCCCTATTATCTTACCATTGTGAACAATAACCGATCCTACAGGAATACCTCCTTCATTCAGGCAGGTTTCTGCTTCCTCAATAGCTACTTTCATATTTTTATCCATAATAAATCCTTAAAATTCTGGGGACACAATGTGTCCCCCCGGTATGATTTATTTTATGATTATCATAAATCATATCAATAAAAAGTCCCCTTTTGTCAATACTGGAAACTATTTCATACGGATTGATATTTTTCTGCCAAGTATATTTGCTATCTGCACTAGACTGTCTATTGAAAGATTTTCTCTACCATTTTCAATTTTTGAGATGTATTGTTGAATTACGTGAAGACGCGAAGCCATATCTTTTTGGCTATAGCCTTTGTTTACACGAATTTTCTTAATTTGTTTAGCTATTTCCATCCGTTCAGAAGGAATCTTAACCTCTCTCGAAATTCTTATTTTAATACCTTCTGCTTTAAGTTGTTCTTTAACTCGGGTGTATATTGTTTGCCAGAAGATGACTTTATCTTTAAGCCAGTGGTCTTTTATTATACGCTTTTTTATAGTAGGCCATTTTTTACAGAAAGTTATTTTATCAATCATGCTGAAAACAAATTTTGGGTCATTGGTTCGAGATAAAAGTTTTTCCGCGTAGATATCAAACTTAGGATGGCTAATATCTTTTAAGATTCCTTTTGCTTCGTTGTCGCTAATCTGACTATCCCACAACCAATTTGTTTTCATTTTTATCTCCTTAGATTAATTTATCCGGCAACTTTTTTAATAGCTCATTATCCAAATGTTTTATAATTTTTGCTGTATCAACTCTTGGCACAAGATCTAAAAGTTCAATTTTAAGTTGGGTACGATTAAAGTTGTTATACCAAGCAAGAATACTTCCTACTTTATCATAAGAGAAATGTTCGAGAAAGAATTCGGATAAAGGTTCTCTCTGTGTAGAGAGATAGTAAAGATCGAACAAATCTTTCACGGTTTGCCGACCGACATAAATCACTCTTCCCGTGTTATCTTGTTTTGTAATTGCGCCTATTGTCGTTATTATTTTTCGATAGTAAATATCTGTTACTGAATGCAGCCCGTTTTTTATCTTACCCATATTCTTGCTGTAGTCTTGGACAAAATCTATTTTAAGCAAGCAACTTTTCTTGAGCGTCAAATAATAAACTTTCATAGGAATCATGCCCGGCTTATTTTGTTCTGCTTCCAAATGGAAATCATATCCCGTTTGTATTTTGATGTAACCCATAATTTTATCGGGATCTAATGGGTTATAGTTTTGGGAAAAGAAATCTAAATCTTCAGAAAAACGGTGATTGAAATAGAAAGCCAAAGCCGTCCCCCCGGTAAGATAATACTTTTTGAATTCAGCCGTTACCAGTTGAGATATTTTCTTTTGTTCGGTTTGAATATAAAAGATATTACTTTTCATAGCTCTCCTTTTGTTTCAATTATACTACTTATAAGTAGTATATGTCAAGGGCAATTTAAAAATCCTCCTAACTCCTTCATATCCAGGATGTTATAACGGCTGAATTTGGATAATCTTTTGAAGCCATCAGAAAAGCGGCAGTTTCTCTAAAATAACACGCTGTCAAAAACTTTCAGCTTTCAGGGTCTGACCCCGTTATTCACTAAAACTTTCAGCTTTCAGGGTCTGACCCCGTTATTCATTTAATATGCAAAAGATGTTCGGGAGTGTCAAAATATACTTTCACCTCATTTTGTCTTAATTTCTGATAAGCACGACGACTTACATTAAGTTTCGAGCCTTCTAAAACTACCTTTACATCTACACCTCTCTGTTTAGCAGCTATTAAGTCATTCACCAGTTGATTGATTGGATTATCCGGATTCTCAAAATCGGGATACATAAAGTACATTGCTATGGTAATTGACTCCTCAGCCTGGGTTAGATGTTTATGAAGAGTTTGACAATACGTTTCCCCAAAAAGCACTTCGGCAGAAGAATTTAAAGAGAAAGATAAAAATAAAGATATAAAAAATATTAAAAATGGAATTTTAATGTTTTTGTGTTTCAAAAAATTAATTCCTTTTTTAACAATAGTTAACATTGTGAGCTACCCCTTAGACATACCCTACTTTTCCTTCACCGCTTCTATTACGACACTTTTTGCTATATCACCAGGTGACGTTACATCGGCTTTATCGTTTTTAGGTACTATATCTAAACCGCCACCTTTAAAAAAAGCCTCATAGCAAAGCTCTGAACAAAAATAATCCCTTGTCTTTTGCCACTTGTTTGCGCTAGTCTTTAGAGGTATACCTATTTTAGCCAAAAACTTTAATATCCCCAGAAAAACAACCCCCCAGTAATCATATTTTAAATTTAATTTTGACACCAAATAAGATATAGCATTTTCATGATCATAGGTATAATCTTCTTTTATCCTATATACATCATATTCCTGCTCTTTTATTTGGCGTATATCCCGGGCTCTGACTCCCCCTCTTGTTATAGCCTCAATAGCCAAATTCATCTTTGGAGATACACAAACCGCCACATGGGAATACTTACTATTAGTACCCCAGGCAATCAACCTAGACAACCCCTTCTCCCCTTTAAATAATAAAATATCACCGGTTTTCATTTAATTAGAATAGATAAGTTACGTGAAACGTTTGAGATTTATTTTTTTAAGTAATATTGTGTCCCCCTATTTCCATACCTCATCCTCTTACTCAACGCCCATTTAATTCCTACTTAACTCGCTTAATAGCATCCTCTGTGGAACCTTTACTATACTGGTCTAGCTGCCCAAGCTTACGAACTATATCAGCTGCATATTGGTCCAACGAATTAAACATGGTATACATGGTAATATTTTGAGTTTTTAAATCATTCATAACATCATTATTGATGATGCCTGGAATGATGAATTTAACAATAAATTTTTCCCTTTCATCGATAAGTTCAGATATTCTATCAGCACCTAAAGATAAATTTTCCTCTTCAAAAAACAAATTATCTTCAAAGTTAGAAAAAGTATTGCCTTGACGTAAAAATAACCCCTTCTGAGCAATTATTCGCTCAAAAAACCTTTCACTATTAGAAACAATGGGGTATACAAAATGTAAATCATGTTTATAGCAATCGAGAAAAATGTCATTGAATGCATTTTCTTCTGTTAAGTCATCGGTTTTAGCAGTAGCAGAATATCCGTCAATCATGCGAATGCGTTCTAATGCGCGATGTTTACACCATTTTTGGTTTACTGCCCAAATTGCGACATTAGAAGGTTGATCCTTAGAAGGTTGATAGGGAACTAAGTCGCGAAATGCAAAAAAACTAGCAACAAATGGCGAAAATGTCCAATCTAATAAAGTAGTCGGCAGTCCATAATGTTGCATTATATAAAGCCATTCAACTGTCGTCCGAGGGCCATATTTCGTAACCTTCTCATACTCTTTCGCTTTCTCTTTGAAAAGAGCTATTGCACTTGCTTCTATGGACGCATCAGAAATAACCCTATTTTTAAATCGATCGAGTGTTGTTGATAACCCCCAAGAACTATCTGTCTGACCGCGAAAAATCCATTGCTCGCTAGCATTATTAAAAATACTTTTCACATCAGACCACTTATCAACAATAACCGTCTTATACTTCTGGCTATAATCTACTTTTAAACTATTAGGTATTGTTATTACATCAAACACATTTACACCGCCATCAATCAATTAATTTTTTCCGCCATTTCCTAACATTCTTAATATCTTCAGCAAGTTCCGGGAAGTTCCGGAGACAGAATACTTAATTCCTTTTCCTTTTTGGTCCTGGTTTCTTCTGCCTCAATACTCTCCCGACAACCCTCTCAAGCTTTTCAATGAATTCTTTATCACCTAAAGGCCGGCCTGTATCTACGTGTCCTACAAATAAATTCCTTTTTTTATCATCGCTATCATCTAATAAATAATCTTTCCAATTTCTTTACTATTCCTGCCCTTACCGGGTTACGTTCTATTAACCTTTCCATCGCCCAAATACGAAAATGCGTTGCCTGAGTAGAATTAACCCGATAACCAACGGAAATAATAGCGTCGAGATTATAAAATTCCACATCTCTTGTTACTTGTCTTGATCCTTCTGTTTGAACTTGTGCAATTTTTGCACAAGTTGATTTTTTGACTAACTCACCTTCCTGAAAAATATTTTTGAGGTGTTTAGTAATAGCCAGTCTTTGAACTCCAAACAAAAGTGCTATTTTATCTTGTGTAAGCCAAATATTTTCATTATGTAAAAATATCTCAACCTTCACTTTCCCGTTTGGTGTAGTGTAGAGCAGAAATTTAGTAAACCCCGTTAGATGATTGCTATCTAACGGGGTAAATGTGTTCTGCTCTGCAATTTGTTTATTCTTTTTTATAATTTTATACTTTAGGAGTCAATTATTTCCACAAAGTTATACAAACTAAACCTATGAAACTCTCTCATAAGGATAAACATTTTTGAAATTCCTATGCAAAAATGAACCAATTGATGGTGAATTTATCAATCCTTCAAATATTGGTCTAGGAACTCCTTTATAAATATATTCCGTATTATTTAAAAACTGTACATGAACAATTTCATTATCCTCATCATACCCGATAGCCTGAATATTAGAGGAGCTTACTGGTATCATTTCAATACTCATTCTTATCCCTCCTTAAAATCCTGATTTCTCCATACGCGTAATAATTTTTCATAATCTTCAGCCGTAACATTGCTTTCTTCCATCCATTTCTCTGATACAATTGGATCTGACCCTTTAGGGGCATTAGACAATTTATAAAATTGAACACGAGCTGGTATTTTAACTCCTTCACCTGATATGATAGCTTCTCCTGTTCGTAAACTTGGTAACAAATCAACCATAGTCTGAAGCTCATCTTGAATTGCCGAACGGATGTGGCTTCTATCTTTAGAATTATTCATTCTCAAGGCTATAATAGTTCCACATTGACTCAACACGGTCTCCTCTAACTCAGACGGTCTTTGTGTAACCAATAGCAATCCTACCCCATACTTTCGACCCTCTTTTGCAATAGTTTGCACCGCTCTTGATGAGATCGAATTTTCGCCTGATTTTAAATAATTATGCGCTTCTTCCAACACAACTAAAAGCGGTTGCTCTTTACCGCCATTTTTGAGATATTGCCCCCAAAACAAAGCATCATAAATAATTTTTAGTAATGTGCCCGAAATCGACGCCATTATTTCTGGGGGAACCCCAGAAAGATCAAGTATAGTTATCGGTTTAGTACCACCAAGCCAATCAAACAACAAAGAGCCCAAATCATGCGCAACCTTTCCTTCTAAGCCAGGCGTATACTCTTTGGGATTAAACAGAAATTTATATCTAGAGTCTTTTAACTTTTCCCTAACTGAATCTAAAAAACTCAATATTCCTTTTGCCGTATTATTCAAAAATGGCGCACCACCTCCAGCAGAAGCAGGCTTGTACATATTTGATATTAGTTTTTCTGGATCACCAATTTGATCTTTATTTGTTATTGTTTCAGGTTTTGCTCGTTCGTTGTATGTTTGCCTCTCAAAATCATCTAAATCAAACCAAAGTTTCTTTAAACTAAATGGTATCGGCGTATCTGCCGTAACCAATACTTTATCAATTTTAATATCATTTTTTTGAACAGCTATTAGTTTTGCTTCAATGATCTTTGATCTCAAATAATCTTTATTCTGATCAGATAACTTTCCAGAAAATATACTTAACAGTTCTTCAAAAGGAAGCGCCCAAAAAGGAATAAGCAATTCTTTTGACTTATCCAAATCGTCCGATTTCACTTTATAAACATTGCTATTATTTTCAAAGACACTACTGTATTCACCATGAGGATCAATAACTAGGATTCTTGAACTCTTAAAACCCTTGTTTGCAATTGCACCCAACACAACACCTACTGCATTTGATTTTCCACTTCCGGTAGAACCTAAAATTGCACAATGACGCGAAAGCATTTTGTTTAAATCCACTTTAGCATTTAAACTTTCTGAAATACTTATATTACCTACCGTTATTGAATTTTTTTCATCTAATCCACCATATATAATATCTAAATCTTTGATTGTTACTAAATGAACTTTATCTCCTGTCGTTGGAGATTGCGAAACGCCCCTATCAAACTTTCTACCAATTTGCTCACCCACTAGCACCATATTGAGCCACTGCCTGTTATCGATTTTCGTATAATCCTTTTCTACTAATTCTTTAAACTTTTCTGGTATCGCGGCTGCACCTATCTGGGTAACAATTCCATATAAGTTAGCATAACCTAACGGAACTTTCAAAAAAGATCCTATTTGACCGATTCGATATACTATCCCATCAATAATTGGCATGTTTGACTTTACAGTGTCAGACAGTTGAACAGTAATCACATTTCCACTTACGCTAACAATTTCACCGATTTCAGTTTTTATTTTATTCATCAGACATCTGCTCCAATCCAAACTTGTCATCTAAAATCATAGACTGTAAAAATTTGACAAACATCGAAAAGTCAGGAAGAATTAACTCCCCTTCTCCAGTCCAAGACTCAGCCCCTTTTTTCTCTTCATCTTTTTTTTCATCAGGGTTACATGGAGCATCTTCATCAAAATAAACATTAACACTTATCGTATCGTCTTTATCTGGTTCCCGTTTCAATTTCCATTTACCATATTGTCCACCGATAACAGCGTTTCTAAAACCGAATACAGAAAGTTTCCCATTAGACTTTGCTATTTTTGACATAGCTGAATCTTCTGAAAGTAAATACCCAACTTTTTTCCCATCATCCCATTTTAGGTCATAATACAAAATAAGAACATGAGCAGATGTGCTTGTATTCAACGCTGTAAGAATTCTTTCATTTATATGCTCATCACTAAAAGAATAGCCACAAACAATGAGAATTGTATCAGGCTGTTTTAACAAATTTGTTAATCTATCCAAAAATGCTGTATAGGGTTGTTTCTTTGACTCATTATACTTAAGCGATGAGGGATATATCAAAATGTCTTCCCCCTCTGAATCTTTTCTCCATACTTTGCCTGTCTTATTGTCAAAATGCCATCCTAAAGAACCATGGATTTTCCATAATTTTGTTTGATTAGGAATAAAGCCCATATCCTCAACAGATTCTGCATTAAAAAAAGGATTATAAGTCCCGGTAAACCCATCATAAAATGGTATGGTTTTTTCCTCTAATCCAAGCTCAAGTAGATAATCATAATTTGACGTAAATATTTCTATAGGATATTTACGATTTGCTCGACCTATCCACTCCGCAAAATCAACATGAATTAGGTCATCAACCTTCCCTTCTTTAATTATTTGACTATGAACACTTGTTATTTCTCTAATTTTATTCTTAATTCCCTTTAGCAATTCCTCAAAATCTTTCTTAACCAGTCCATTGAGTGTCCCTTCACCAATGATTTGCACCTTATTTTCTATATGTGACAAAAGCGTCTCAATATTATATTTTTTGTTTTGGGCATCTATCTCATTATGTATCTCTTTTATCGCTGCGACATACTTTGTTTCTTTGCTGAAACTATTTTCAACTTCTACTGTCATCTTGTGAATTGCAGGTATAATTATTGATCTCTCATTCTTCTTGGCTAAAGAAGTTCCCGCCCCAAATAAGAAAGCAATCTTTTTCTTGTCAGAAACTAAGAGCTGCTGCAAACCTCTTATATATTCCGAAGGGTCATGTGTTTTTTTCATCATAGCTATTCTCCAAAGTTATATATTTTCATAGATTTATATTTTTTATGTTATGTAATTCCGGGGACAGCTACCATAATTATTTATTGTTACGTTTATTTGGTCCTGATTTTTTCCTATGTAGCATCCGCCCACTTATCTTTTCCAAAACTAAAAAGGTGTCTATCCCCTTTTAGTTTATTGTTTTCCGCTTACTATCTCGTTTCCTTAGTTTTTTCAGTATCAGCAAGCTCTGAAAATTTTACTGTCATTGTGGGATTACCACGCGTTAGCCTTTTAATTGTCAAATCTTCTGTTTTATTATTAGCTATACGAAGATTATTTTCAGATGACAATAGCGCCTCTTTAGTTTTTTGGAGATGGTCTATGGTTTTGTCTATTTCTTCGATGGCGGTTTTGAATTTGCGACTTGCTAAATCGTAATTTTTTGCAAATCCTTCTTTAAATTTATTTACACGGTCTTCAAAGTTAGTGATATCAATATTCTGATTTCTTACCAAAGCAAGTTCAGCTTTGTATTTGATTGAGTTCATAGCTGCGTTGCGTAGCAAGGTTATTATAGGAATAAAAAATTGTGGGCGAACCACATACATCTTGGGGTATTTATGAAAAACATCAACGATGCCAGTGTTGTATAGTTCATTTTCGGCTTCCAGAAGCGTAACGAGAACAGCATACTCGCATTTTTTCTCTAAACGATCTTTATCTAGCTCGCGCAAAAAATCTTCATTCTTTTTCTTGGTAGCGGTTTCGTCTCCTTCGTTTTTCATTTCAAACATAATAGAAATGATTTCATTGCCATCCTCATCGGTTTCGCGATAAATAAAATCACCCTTGCTGCCAGTTTTTGTATCATTGTCTTTTTCGAAATATGCATTTTTAAATCCAGTTGCGCGAAGCTTGTTAAACTCAGTCTCGCAGTGCTGTTCGAGTGTTTCGCCTACCATTTTTGTTGAAAGCTTGACCTTCATATCTTTACGAAGAGCAATTTCCTCATCTTTCAGCTTGATGATATCGTCCTTAGTCTTAAGCTCGCTGGCAAATTTTTCCTTTAACGCTGTCTCGCGTAACTGTTTCTCCGTATCTTTACTTTTCAGCTCACCGACAAGTTCGTCACGCTCTTTCTCGATTTTATTGACCGCTTCGGTGACGTCAAGCTTTCTCTCAAGCTCTACGTTATCGATTTTTGATTTCATTTCGGTTAGTTCCGTCTCCTTCTTTGCAAGGGCTGATTGTAGTTCATTTTTAATATTTGCCTCGGCGAGTTTAACAGAATTTTCTTTGTCCTCATTAAACATTCGCTCCCGCTCTTTTAGTTCTTTGTTGAATTCTTCATCGCGAACTTGTTTAAGGATATTAGAAAAACCAGCTTCGTCGATTTTAAAAGCAGTTTTACACTTTGGACATATAATTTCATTCATATTGATTCCTTTAATTTTGTTATAACTTTCCACCAGAAATATCAAAAAATTTCTCAAAGAAGTGTAGTAGTTTACCTAAAACACTTTCACATTTTTTAGTACGCTCACCTGTTGGGGAAAATCGAGACACAGGCGGTAGAACTTTAGTAATGGCGGTGCCGACAGTTGTAACGCTACCATTGCGAAACGCACTTTGCACAAACGCGTAGGTCTCATCTCGATCAAGGTTTTCATTACCAATAATTTGGTCAAGCTCCTCAATTTTTTTCTTCTCTACAAATCTCTGCCAATCGTCATCGACAACTGAATGCGCATCAAGCGAAGTAATAAACTGGTTAATGAGGTCTTTCTTGTTGCGCAATTCAACGCTCGAATCAATCGCTTTATTAATATCAACTAAAATCTCACGGTTCTTCGTATGATCTTCATGATATTTTTTAACAAGTCCAAGTATATAGTCAATATTGATCTCTATCTGCTTGATCAGCTCCATTTCAAATACTAAATCGTCATTAATGTTCTCTTTATCCGCATCATCAGTTTTGCGCAACTCGTTGTATAGATCAATATATGCACTATGATAATCCTGGACATCACGCTCTGTTAAAATTTCATTACCGGCAAACTCATCAAATGTAACTAAAATATTGCGCACACGCAAAATTGCGCCATAGAGCCTAATAAAATTTTTTTGATTTTGCGCCCCTAAAATCCGCTCACCTACAGGAAATTTCTCTAATAGCTCTTCAATCAAACTTTTATACCCACGCACTCCCCTGTCGTCATCTTTATAGCCATTATAGTATTCGTCATATGACTTCAAAAGCACAATACCGCAGGCTTCTTTGTCGCCAAAAAGTGCGATTGATTCATTGGTAGCTTTTTCTAAATTACGAAAGCAGATTATATTTCCAAATGTCTTCACACTATTCAAAATACGATTAGTGCGTGAATACGCTTGAAGTAACCCATGCAATCGTAAATTTTTATCAACCCAAAGTGTGTTGAGAGTTGTCGCGTCAAAACCAGTCAAAAACATATTCACGACAATCAAAATATCAACCTCGCGGTTCTTTACTCGCTCACTGAGGTCTTTATAATAATTTTGAAACTTATCAGATGAGGTATCATACGAAGTCTCAAAGATTGCATTATAATCTTTTATAGCATTATCCAAAAAATCTCTTGAGCTTGCATCCAAGCCACTCGTATCTTCCGGGTTTTCATCAATCAACCCGTCAAGATCCTCGTCATTCACACCAAAGCTGTAAATGGTTGCCACTTTGATCTGTTTGTCACTCGGCAAATCTATAAGTTGTTTCTTAAATTCAGCATAATATTTTTTTGCTATATCAATCGAAGACACGGCAAAAATAGAGTTAAATCCAGCCTGCCTGCGGTCTTTTAATTTATAAAAACTGTTTCGTTTGGTTTTTTGGTCAAAATGATCTCGAATATATTTCACATTATTTCTTATACGTATTGGATCAGCTAACACAGATTCACGATCAATATCACTTACTTTTTCATCTTTAATATTGTCTTTCTCACGCATAGTTGAAATGTAATCAACCTTAAACGGCAAAACATTTTTATCCGCAATAGCATTAACAATAGTATATGTGTGAAGCTTGTCCCCGAAAGCCTGTTCAGTCGTTTTTAAATCGGGGCGACCGCTGGATGAAGCATTAACTGCGAAAATTGGCGTGCCGGTAAAGCCAAACAAATGATAATTAGTAAATGATTTCGTAATAGCCGAGTGCATATTACCAAATTGAGATCGATGACACTCATCAAATATAAGCACCATATGTCCCTTAAAAATTTTATGTTTGCCATTGCGTTTTATAAAACGATCTAACTTCTGAATAGTTGTAATAATAATACGGGCATTTGAGTCTTCCAGTTGTTTTTTTAAAATCACAGTACTGGTATTGCCATTAGCCGCACCTTTTTCAAACTTATCATATTCTCGCATAGTTTGATAATCCAAATCCTTACGATCAACAATAAACAACACCTTATCTATATCGACTAACTTGCTTGCCAGCTGTGCCGTTTTAAAACTGGTCAAGGTTTTTCCGGATCCTGTAGTGTGCCAGATATATCCGCCAGCTTCTAATGTGCCGAGCTTTTTATAATTTGTACTTACCTTGATTTTACTTAAAATCTTCTCGGTTGCTACAATCTGATATGGTCGCATTGCCAGAAGCTGTTTATCTGAAGTAAACACACAATAACGAGTTAATATATTAAGAAGCGCATGCTTAGCAAAAAATGTTTTCGCAAAATCCATTAAATCAGTAATTGGCTTATTAGTAGCATCTGCCCACCAGCTGGTAAATTCAAAGCTACTGCTGGATCGCTTACCTTTTCTTATTTTGTTTCCGTTTATTTCTTTAATATGCTCTGAACGCGTGGTGTTACTGTAATACTTAGTATGGGTTCCATTAGAGATAACAAACAATTGCACATATTCAAAGAGTCCACTCGATGCCCAAAAACTCTCTCGCTGATAACGATTAATCTGATTAAACGCTTCTTGAATTGCAACACCGCGACGCTTAAGCTCAATATGCACGAGTGGTAAGCCATTAACAAGCACTGTCACATCATAACGATTAGCACGCTTTCCATCTTCTGTGGCATACTGATTGACAACTTGCAAACTATTGTCATGTATATTGTCTTTTTTCAATAAATAGATATTCTTTACCGTACCGTCATCACGTGTTAGATTTTTGATATGGTCTTCTTGAATAGTTGTTGTTTTTTCGGCAATACTTTGATTTGGATTTGCCAGTTCACTCACAAAGAATTGCTTCCATTCTTTGTCACTAAATGTATACTCGTTGAGCTTTTCTAACTGTTTGCGCAAATTTTGTTTTAAGCCATCTTCAGATATAATCGATAAATACTCATAGACTTGCGTTTGCAGAAGCTCGATAAACGCCTGCTCAAGCTCAGCTTCACTTTGATAATGTTCAGCACGTTTTTTTCGCACCCCATACTCTGAGGTGTACTCTGCCACTACAGTACTGTGCGGATTTTGTGCGACTAGGTCGTATTTATAATTCTTTGACATTTTGTTTCTCCAACGGCTTGAAAGTTAATAGTTGATTGCGATAATATTCGTATTGTTTACGTCGGGCATTAAGCTCTGCCGGCAAACCTATTGATATATCATTCACCAGTGCGTCAAATTTATCCAGTATCGAAACAATGCGTTCTTGTTCGGCAAGGGGCGGAATAGGAATTTGTATTTTAGATAATCTTCCCCCACTTGTAAGAGCTCTTGTAGTAAATGTACTATTTCTTATGATTTCTTTTCTCGCAGAATTAGAAGTTAAAAAGTATGAACAAAACTTAGGATTTAGCAAATCTGTTTTTGGTCTAGCTCTTAAAACAAATCCACTAAAAACACAATCTTCAACATCATCTAAAAGTGCAGCTGCCATTCCTATATCCTCTTGAGTTTCTGATGTTCTTGTAAAGAATATATCGTTTTTTTGAGCACTATATAATAATTTCTCTTTAGAAGTAACTTCTACCTTCCCCTTTAAATCACTACTGACTAAAGAGCGATTTTTGAATACATCAGTAAAATTTACTATTGGAGTACCTTTACCAAAAAATTCTTTTCCTTTATTTAAACCATTTTTAAAATCAAATAAATCTTTAATTGTTTTGCGATCTACTTCATCCTGACCTTCCCCAAACGTCAATAACTCATCCCGATAATACTCATACTGCTTCTTTCTCGCTTCTAGCTCCGCTTCTAGCTCCGCTTCTAGCTTGGTGAAATTATCAAGGATTTTGACAATTTCTTTTTGAACTTTAAGGGAAGGGATAGGGATGATAAAATTATCAAGCATCGGCATAGTAATATATGGAACAGATCCTTTTCTTGAATTTGCAAAAATATATTCCCGCAAAGACCCTCTTAGATAATGCAGTAAATATTTGACATTACTATCATTAAACCCTGAAATCACATAAGTTCTCTGATACGCATTAAATTTACCGTGGTAATAATTTATATGCCCAACCTGACTACCATTGCCAGATACAATGATTGCTTCGACATCAAAAGCATATGTATTAATTTTAAAAGGATTCGCATCGCATGTAAAAAAAGGATACGCCCCATTTTCTACTTGTGCATTTGCATTAAGCTTCCCAGTCGTAATGCTATTAGCTACATTTTTTAACGTCTTAAACTCAACGCCATTAGGGCAGAGTTCAGCAATTAGTTTTTTGATTTTGTTCATTTTTTTATACATAAATTTGGCTGCTTTATCCATATGAAATAGTGTCCCTGTCAAATAGCATTACATCCTTCCCTTTAAATACCTCAACAGCTCTATCATAGTCTTTCTTCATATTGCTTTTTTTGCTGGCGATATAAATTGCATCTATCCTACTTTTTCTAATATTTTCAAATATATGGCTGTCATTATCAGACAGCGAAATTCCAATAATAACCATTTTGCCATGTAAAGTTGCTAGCTTTTCACAAGCATTTGTTAAATATTTATTCTTTTTTATTTGCACATCTTTGTTGGTATCTGTAAAAACACAAACAATTTCTTCACCTTCATTTTCTAGGATCTCTTCCAATCTTTCATACAGGGCCTTATCAGTTTTTTGCGTAATTTTGTAAACTTTCTCATTTTTCTGATACAAGTGAAAGGCTCCGTGCAAGAAAAAAATATTTTGCACCTCTTGACTTTTATATATAAACTCATCCTTATCGAACAAAAAACCATCATTTGCGTATAATAGTTTATTTCCTTTCTCCCTTTCTTCTTTTTTCCTCCACAAAAGATTAACCGCTTTTTGTATAGACTTAGAAGAAAACTCTTCCTTATAATGATCTTTTACCTCATCTTCAAACCTTCTTTTGGGAAGCCTATTTAGATTGCGTGTTTGCTTCAAACCATTAACATCAGTTATGACTATTCCATCATTATGGGCCTCGCTAATTTTTTTATACGCATCTGATTCATCATTCATATCAATTTCCTGAAATTTAAAAGTATGCTGGATAGCTATCGCATCATCCTTTTCTTTACTCGTGTCATCCTTTTTAAATTTCATTAACAACAGATACAAAAACGAGTCATAGTTGAGAGTAAAATAATTCTGGAAATTCTTGAACAAAAGATAAACTTCTTCATTTTTTTCTTGATACACATTCTTGATTTGCTCCTTCAATATTTCATGTGTTGCTTTCATGAAATCAAATTTTATTTTCGCGTTGATATATTTATCTAAAAAAGATTTTTGCCCCCCCCCTTCTTTAAGTTGGCTTTTTAAAATGCCTATAACTTTCTCTAAATCGTATTTAGCGTCCTCTATAACATCAGTCAAATCATTATAGCCTTTATAATCACATTTCATCTTTTCAAAAATACTCCGATAATCTGTTTTAACTCCTAACGAACCATTAAAACCATTACCAAGCAATAAGTGATTATTATGGTTATCTAATGACTCTAAAACTTCTGGATATGTTTTAAATTCTATTTTATTCTTTCTTTTAACCATAATTACTTCTTATCTTTTGTTTTCTTTTCAACTTTTTCCCGTGCGATTCTAATGGTGTCTAAATAAGCCTTTTCTACGGGAGAGAGCGTTTTTTCCTGATATTTTTTATATTCCAATTCGGCTTTATCCAACGCCTTTTTGTGACTTACACCTCCGGCATCGTATAATAACTTTTCCCCGGTTGCTGACAAAATGTTATCCAGTTGATTGATATAACCTTTCATATACACCGGCTTGCGCTTCATAGCCTGAATTTCCGCAAAATCAAAATATCCCGAAACCAAATTATTTAAAATTTTTAATTCTTTTTCTGTTAAATAGTTTTTTGCCACTACAATATCTTTTTTAGCGACTCCGCCTTTTGAAAAAGTCAGTAATCCCATAAACGGTTTACCGGCATCCGCGCGCTCGGCAATCACTTCAGCGGCAGTATGACCATGAGCGGCGTAATGTAGTTTGTTTTGCACAATCTTAAAAAATTCTATTGATTCGGTGGACTTCGGATCGTAGTCGATGCTGGTCGCATATAAATTCAGAACTTGGCGATATAAAACTTTCTCGCTACTACGAATATCGCGAATGCGATCCAAAAGTTCTTTCCAATATCCACCACCGCCCAAATTCTTCAATCGTTCATCATCCATTGTAAAACCTTTGACGATATACTCGCGCAGGCGAGCGGTAGCCCACATGCGGAATTGAGTAGCGGTGGCTGATTTCACCCGATAACCAAGCGAGATGATAAGGTCGAGATTGTAGTGCTCAATATTGTAGGTTTTACCGTCTGAGGCAGTTGTTCGGAAATTCCGAACAACTGAATTTTTCTCTAATTCACCTTCTTCGAATATATGTTTGATATGCTCGCTGACATTTGCCTTGCTGGAACGAAATAACTCCACCATTTGCGCCTGAGACAGCCACACGGTTTCTCCATCCAATCGCACCTCAATACCAGGAACGCCATTATTGCCTTCGTAAATTATTATATCGTTGTTAAAATCTTTGTTTTTCATAGGCTATTTTGTTCTTTCAATATCCGCCACGATGTTATCAATCGCGGTGCGAAGTTCGTTTTGCCGTGCGACAATTTTAGCGATTTTTATGTTAAGTTCTGCAATATCCACTACTTCACGCTTATCCTCACCCACGACATAACTCGATACGGCAATATTGTAATCATTATCGGCAATGGTTTTGTTATCCACCAGCTTGGCAAAATATTCTGCATCTTGCCGTGTGGTGAACGCTTCCAAAATCTTAGTGCGATTTGCTTCGCTTAATTTATTTTTGTTGCCACCACGAACAAACTCAACCGTAGCATCAATAAAAAGTGTCTTATTGTCTTTCTTGCTTTTTTTAAGGACAATAATACAGGTGGCAATCGTAGTACCAAAAAAGAGATCGGGCGGAAGTTGGATTACAGCATCAATATAGTTATTATCGATAAGATATTTGCGGATTTTTTGCTCTGCTCCACCACGATAAAGAACACCTGGGAATTCAACAATCGCAGCTGTTCCGCTAGTAGAAAGCCATGAAAGCATATGCATCGTAAAAGCAAGATCAGCCTTACTCTTTGGGGCTAATACTCCCGCAGGTGAAAATCGTGGATCATTTATCAAGATTGGATTGGCATCGCCATCCCATTTAATCGAATACGGCGGATTAGAAACAATAGCGTCAAACGGTTCATCATCCCAATGTTTTGGATCAGTAAGAGTATCACCGTGAGCAATATCAAAATGGTTATAGTTGATATCATGTAGAAACATATTGATACGGCAAAGGTTGTATGTAGTAAGATTAATTTCTTGCCCAAAAAATCCCTGTCGCACATTCCCCTTGCCAAGAACCTTGGCAAATTTAAGAAGCAGTGAACCAGAACCACAAGCCGGATCATATACTTTATTGACTTCTTTCTTACCAACCGTGGAAATTTCAGCCAAAAGCTCACTCACTTCTTGAGGTGTAAAGAACTCTCCTCCAGACTTACCAGCATTTGAAGCATACATTGTCATCAAAAACTCATAGGCATCGCCAAACGCGTCAATAGTATTGTCAGAATAATTTCCTAAGCGAAGATCGCCTATAGATTTTAAAAGTTTAGCAATCCTTTGATTTCTTTTTTCTACCGTATTGCCAAGCTTATTAGAATTCACATCAAGATCATCAAACAGACCTTTGATATCATCTTCACTTTCTGTTCCTTTTGCCGAATTTTCAATATCACAAAAAATAGCCGCAAGGGTTTCGTTAAGATTTGCATTATTGCGTGCATTTTTTGTTACATTGATAAAAAGCTCGCTGGGCAAAATATAAAACCCTTTTTCTTTCACTGTATCAGCACGACCAAATTCAGCTTCTTTATCAGAGAGTACTGTATAATTAAAATCTTTTTTACCAGTACGACGCTCATCATCATTGATATAGTTAGTCAAATTCTCACTAATAAAACGATAAAAAAGCATCCCCAACACATACTGCTTAAAATCCCAGCCATCAACACTTCCACGTAAATCATTAGCAATCTGCCAAATAGCACGATGTAATTCCGCGCGTTCTTGCTCTTTAGTCATATTTTTTTACTCCTTCAAAAACTTTGTGGATGCGTTATTTATAAAATATATATTTGGATTTTCCGGAGACACACACCTAATTACTTTTTCACTCAACCTACCAATTTATCTAAACTAACTCCCAATGCTTTCGCTAACTTTATAACTGTTTCAATCTTTGGATTTTTTATACCTCCATACTCAATTTTCACGATGGTATTATAAGAAACATTTGATTCAACTGCTAATTTTTCACGTGACCATCCTTTTTCTTCTCTGAGTTTAATTAAATTTTTAAGAGGCATAATCTCCTTGACCTTTTCTTTGTATTGCGATACAATATCTGAATACAATGTTAAACACCTGTAATGTATATATATTTTATATAAAGAGGGCAAATATGCAAGAAAATTTAAACATACAGTTCAACGAAAAATTTCAATAATGTTTTGGTTATTACACAACTTCCTCTCCTCTTACCCCAGGCCTAAATACACCTGGGTTAAGGTGCGGTTTCTGCATGAAACTGACAAGGCTTTATTGGTTTGTCGTAATGATGGAAAGGTTTGGATTCCGAAGTCTCGAATAAGTAAGGTGCGGCTTAGGAAGAGAGATTTTTGGATTTATGGGGCTGTCGAAAGATATGACAGCCCTTGATTACACCGATTAAAAATAGATTACACAGATTGAGGAAATACAAGGGTTGATGGGGAGAAATAATTTAGGTGTAACGGTATTTCTGGCACAAGCTGTGCCAGTTTTTCATCCTTAATTGTAGGGGCAATTCACGAATTGCCCGGATAGAATTATCAAAACGATTTATTTTATCATTGTATTTTGAAATTTTATTGATGGATGATTTATATTTTGTATCGGGCGATTCGTGAATCGCCCCTACAATATTTAATTCCGGGTATCGAATTCCGGGAACAGCTACCTTATCACACTATTTAATAAATTCACGTTCAATAAACTGCCCCAATAAATCACTGTTTAATTGTTCATCACCCTTCATCTTATCTTGTAATTGCTTTCTCACATATTCTTTGTTTCGATCATCTATTTTCCACGGACCTCGATAAAGAACAAACGCCTTTCGTCTTTCTTTAAAATCAATAGCAAGTACCCCCTTTTCATCTTGTAATAAAGAAACTGGAAGGAGCCAAAAAGAAAGATTCACATAACAATCTTTCTCCCCATCAGCAAATTTAGTTTTTGTAATTTTATCACCTGCAAAATTATTAATGCCGCTGCTAAATATAAGTTTAGTTAATTCTATCTCTTTTCCTTTAGCAATTTGAAAATAGGTTCTCTTCAACGGCAACTCACTCTGATGTTCAGAAACCGCTGTAACCATCACAATAGCATTACCTTTTAAACCACAATACTCATCTTCACTAACTGGCAAAGCCATATCAAATTCGGCATATCGCTCAATAATATCATCTGTTGCCTCAATGCTTTTTTTAAATTTTGCCCAAGGTCCTTGCTCACTCTGCCCCTTGATTAACCAGCTACCTATAATTAAAAGGATAGCTACAATTATAAAAAATATAATTTTTTTCATCGTTGCTCTTTATTTTCAATTCCAAAAATAACAGGGTCAGACTGGAATTCCCCCGATTTAATAGACACCTAATCCATTCTTATTTTTCATCTCGTACTCATAAGGGCTTATAATTCCGGGTAATTCCGGGGACAGCTACCATAATTATTTATTTTTACGTTTATTTGGTCCTGATTTTTTCCTATGTAGCATCCGCCCACTTATCTTTTCCAATAAATCAATAAATTTCTCATCTCCTAACGGTCGCCCTGTATTACAATGACTTCTAAATAATACTAAATCGTTCTTATCATCTTCTTCTGTAAGGTAATCTGCCCAATCTTTTATTTCATCAGAAACAAAACTATTATCTATAATGCTATCCTTTTTATTCTTTATATGTGCGTTTGCGCTTGACCAAGAATATTTCCATGCGCATTTTACCATTTTAGCGCGAACGGGGTTTCTTTCTACATATCTCATTGCCGCATATAAATGGGTTTCATTTGAAGGGTATGATTTAAACCTTCCTTCCCATAGATGACCTCTCCAATTTTCTCTAAAATTTATTCTGCGACTATATCTCTTTTGTGATTCACTAAATCCATCAGCAAAACTGCTACTATGTTTAGGAACAGCTATAAGATGAACATGGTTATCCATAAGGCAATACGCCCAGATGTTGATTCCTGCTGGTTTTGCATGAAGACATAAATAATCTAAGTAGGCTTTTCTATCATCATCAGAAAAGAATACCGGCTGGCGACGATTACCTCTTTGGATTATATGATGTGGGATATCAGGTATCACTACCCTGGCTATTCTTGGCATATCATAAGTTTATCAATTTCCTGAAAAATCGTCAAGCCTAATTATGGTAGCTGTCCCCTATTCTAAATAGTTAATTAGTTAACTCCGTCCCCTATTCTTTATAAATCTCGAATAAGAAAAATTAAATTATTAAATGGGGATTTTTGGATTTATGTGCGAGAAAACAACATTATCTCATCGCAACCTGATGAAGAACTATCGTAGGGGATGACCTTTTTCTCGCACCAATGGTGCGAGTTTTTCACTTCTGCCATAAGCTAAATAAAAATATGGCGTCTTTGGCGTCTTTGGCGTCTTTAGCGTCTTTATGGCGTCTTTGGCGTCACTCTCTTTTTTCTTTTTACGACTGTAACACTCGAAGCTAAATTAGCTTTTCTCTTATGACGTTTTAAGATATATTCCGTTCCTTTACCGGTTATTCCCCGCTGTTCAAAAACCTTCAAAGAAACCAAATAAGATAAATCTCGAGTTGCTGTCCGTTCGGATGTCGCGCAAATTCTTCTATACAAAGCATTAGAAATAGTTCCCTTCTCTTTCACATATTTAACAGCCTTTAATTGCCGTTCATTCAATCCCAACCTTGCTACTATAGATTCGGTAAATAAATCTTTGCTTAGGATTGTCCTAAACTCATAATTACAATTATTTACGAACTCGGGTTCGGGAAGTCCTGCCTGTTTACATTGTTTAACCATTTCAAGAGTACCTGACCCAACTCTTTGTATATAATCAGCTAGATAAAAAACTTCCGCGATTAAAGGATTCCCCGGATATGAGCGATGAGGCTTCTTAAGATCAGCTATTGATAGCTGTGAAGGCAACCTGCCTGAATTCCAGATTTCAACCCTGTCAATAAATACCATTACCTGAACACCGGAAATATCATTATAAGTCCGGTGAGCAAGAGCATTCACAATAGCTTCTTCAACCGCGAATAAGGGAATTTCCGGCGGGCGTTTTACCTGCGCGGTGTGTACTTGCTGAATAACGGGCAATTTAATACTGCTTAATACAAATATGACCGCTCGATCAACTTGATCGAAAAGATTTCCATCATATATGTGGTACGAAATAAAAGGCTTTTCTACTTCTGCACCAGGAAATTGCACGCATTTTGTTTCAGCTTGAAGATGAAATTTATGCGGGTTTTTACCAAACAGTAAAATCGCCGCGTTAGTCAATTTATTTCCATTCAAAAGGTTTAGATGAGTAAAAACATCTTTTATGGGAATATTCTCCGCTAAGGGAAAATTTCTTTTTTCTTTTGCCATCCGCAAAAACCATTTTACCTTATCCGTATCTATATCTTTCCATGAAGCCCCTTCGCACACCGCCTGATCAAAAACACTTTTACCCACAATACCTTCTTCACGAAGAAATTCAATGAGGCTTTCATGTACGGCGTTCTTAAGTTCCTGAATGTTACGGAAACGATAATATTTGTAACCAGAATCCTCATCTTTAATTGCAGTTATTATTTTTTTAACTCTTTTATCTCTCCTGTTATCTGATTTTCCTTTTATGTACGCTAAGACATATTTGTGACTTTTTTGTGCTTCTCTAAATTCCGCTTCCGTAGCTGAAAGCTTATTTTTCGAAACCTTACCGTATTCATCGCCAAAAATAACAATATAAACGTCGCAAGCCCGGACTTCTTTTAAATACACTGTTTTTGAAGACTCACCGCCGGCGGGAGCTTTTTCAAATAAAAACACTCTAAAATAATCTTTGAGTAAAACATCGTTCTCAACTATCTCTTGCACCGCGAGACGTTCCGCTTTTAGTTCCTTTTGAATCCCGCTAACAAAAATTCTATATTTCATAACCAATATCCTCCGGATTTAAACTTATTTGGTAAAGATTGCGTCTACAACTTGTCCCACATCCTGTGGGACTTGCTTAAAACCTTTTCAAATGTTTAAGCCTCTCACCTATATAGACGTAAAATCCGCGGAGATTCTTTCAAAAATTTTAGTTTTTTTTTGGGGGGGGAATTAACAAGGTTGTTAGAACTATATCCAATGAACAAATAATATCAGATATTGTAATTATCAACGGGATTGATTTTAACGCAATTTTAGCGTGAAGGCATTATGGTGAGCAATACGACAATATGGTGGAGGTGGCGGGGCACTGATCTACCTGTTTCCAGATAGGGTGGACTATATCTTCATCCCGACATAATGTCGGGAGCTCGGCGTGTTATAGAAGGTATAAATTTATCATCGATATAATATACTTCTATCAACGATAGCACCTCCTATCCCCTCTTATTTGGTAAGAGGAAGTCTCTGCAGGGCTCATCACCCCTCAAGGTTACCCGCGACGACCATATATCATCGCTAGGGATTCCCTGATATAAGCCGAGTTTTTCACTAAAAGTTACCCCTTAGTGCGACCAAAATTAATCGAACCCGCGTCCTCAAAGATTTGATACAAGTTACTACATGCTTATTTCTATTATTTATCTTTCGCGCAAGACGCCAATAGAACAGGCTGCTTACGCGGCAATCCCTCTTTATTGTCCCTTAAACCCAAAGAACGCGTGTTTAAGGTAAGCCTCATAAATGTGCCCTTAATAAAGCCTGAGGCCTGCTCTATTAAAAGCCTTGCCAGAATTAACCAGCAAATGCCATGGTAGGCATACCCACTACGCCAGAATTCCAACTAACAGGGTTAGCTACTGGTGCAGCGATATATCCACCTAGGTTATAATTTGTGTTTGCATTTAAAATTTTGTAAACCAGTTAAGGCCGGCCTACCCGCCTGCATGCAACTTAATACCGCCTACTCTAAGTCGAATCCAATTCACCCCCATATTGTCAAAACAACGCTTTCCACTTAATAAATACCATAAAATATGGCATTTATCAAATCTTTTTCATGTATTTAATTTACGGGCACAGACAAGCGACGCCCCTACAAATCAATCCGCATATATCTGCAACTGAGATTCTTTTTCTATTGCTGAAAGAAACCGTATCCTTGCCATAAAGCCTTTCTGTTGGAATAAATCATCGTAGGCCGGCTTTTTTTTCTCTTGGTAATCTTTTTCATCAAAAATACTTTTCTCAATTAATTTCACTATATAAGCGCCCTTCAAAAGCATTATGGGCTCAAGGTGAATCTGTTCCTGGCCGAGGCTGAATATAGTTTTACTTAGAGCCTCATCCATCCCCAACCCTTCAATATAATCATAGTATTTAAAAAAATCAGTTTCTTTAAATTCTAACTTACGCTCCTTCGCGATCTTTTTTAAATTAGTAATATTTTCATTCTTTATTTCTTCCAGTACTTCTTTACATAACGCCTCCGCTTTAACCTTGGATTCTTTCTCTTTCAGTTGATTGACTACCTTTTCTTTTATACTTTCTAACGCGGGAATAAAGGACGCCTTTTCTTGAGTCTTCTCAAAAAGAATACCAGCATTATCTGTTTGTATCAGCGAACTCAAAATTCCTTTTTCCAAAGAAAATGCCGCGCTATTTACCACAGGATTCCACCCTAACCCTTCTATTGGGTCATTTATTCCGAAAAAAGTGGTTTCTTTGATTTCAAGAGAAAATTTTGATGTCAACTCATCGATATTTTTTATATCAGTTAACGCCTCAATTTCCGACACTTGATTAAAAATATCACTATCTTTATCTATGCTAACGTACTTAATTTTTATTTTTTCACCTTCTTTAAAACTATCTTTATTCTCCTCATAAAATGATTCTAAATCTTGGGCGGTGATTACTACTTCATCATTAAACTTTTCATAAGGAATAAAAATATACTCAATCTTTGCTTCTTGAGTGTCTGTTATATAACTATTCTTTACTTCATCATCGGTGATTTCAATTTTGGCGTATTTATCAAACAGTTTTTCGATTTGAATAAACTGTCGGATATATTCTTCGAATATACGAGGAGCAATTCGCCGGCGCGTTAAAAACTGTGTGTACACTTCTTTGTTAAATCCTTCCTCTTTTGAAGAAAACATATTGCGTATGGCGCTTACAACATCCTGATCATCAACTAAAATATTATCTTTTTTCACTTTTGATAATAACAATATATACTGCCAAGCATGCGCGGATATTTCTTTATTGGTTATTTTTTCTTTTTTATCTGTTGGAGGAAAAAGTAGAAATCGTATCTGTGCCATATTATAATAATAATCAAAATCTGAAGCGGTTATTTCTTTTCCCTCAATTTTGCCAAGGATTCGTACTCCTCTTTTTCCAACAAAAGAAGACCCGCCCCAAAGAGTGAAAGAAATTATAATAATAACTGATAAAACCCAAAGAATTTTTTTTGAATGTTTTTCTCTAATTTTATTAAGCATATCATCTCCTAATCATAAAAAAAGGCTGCTTCGCTTATAGCCGGCAGCCCTTTAAAAACTAAATCAAACCTCTACCTTATTCCTCAACGATAATACAATTTACTGGACATTGTGACGCGACTTCATGAACATCACAATTGGAACAATCTCCATTTTTTACTTTCGCGATTCCATTCTCGTCCATCTCAAAAATCTCAGGACAACTATTCGCACACAAACCACAGCCAACACACGTACTTTCCTCAACAGTTACCTTTACCATATCTCCCCCCTGGTATAATCTTCACCCTACATATATTATAGGATGAAGAAGTTATTAATGTTAAAATATCTTGAATCCATAAAACGCTCTTTTACAGTAGGGAGACAGCTTGCGTCCCCCCTTATGG
>Ga0180007_10002118_pt1 | contig 24390 bp, 24 predicted proteins | sample MM_PC_MetaG_FD_121122 | JGI IMG/M metagenome (GOLD analysis project Ga0180007, IMG submission 121122) | Groundwater microbial communities from the Aspo Hard Rock Laboratory (HRL) deep subsurface site, Sweden - MM_PC_MetaG | ecosystem: Environmental > Aquatic > Deep subsurface > Groundwater... | reverse complement strand
TAACTCTAAGCAAGTAAATGACTTGCTTCATCATAAGTCATTACCAACGTAATACAAATAAAAATCATCACTAATATCAATCAACCTGTATTTATTATTAACATACTGAGATAATAAAAAGTTTTTTTCTGATATTTTTCTTTTTAATAAAATATGTGTTATTTGATATTTTGGGATAAGTTCATCAATTTTTTCAGGTTCTTCGTATGCTGCCTTAATATTATCGTAGCCTTGATTTTGTATATCAGTTTGATTAAAGCCAGCATGAGATGGTCTGACGCCAACAACGTTTAACCCTGTTAATCCTGATAAAATATGTGATTCAACTTCATCCGTAAAAACAACACTTTTTTTTGATATATTATTTAAAATATCATAAGATATTGATTCAGATTGATATTGGGATTGCTGATATGTATATGGCTCCCAATCTTTAAATACAACCATTTTATTCATCGTGAAAAGTAGCCCAATTATTATAATAAGTGCAATAAGGATGAATATTAACCTTTTATTAATAATTTGAAAAAGGGACATCCAGCCCATAACGCCGGCCAAGACAATTAAAGGGAAGAATCTCCAATAAAATTGTATAGGCCAAGGTGTTAAGCCTGAAAATATTATGATCAAAGTAATAATAAATAATAATATTATAAATGTAAAATATTTTTTGTTTTTCGGACTAAAAATAATTCCTAGCAAACTTAAACCACCAACCAAAATCCATGAATTAATGTATTTCCAATAATAATCTAAGCCTCTATAGGTTTCCGAATTATTAACGTCTTGTATGGCATTTACTGCACCCCTATTAAAAAAATAATTCCATTGATCATACAAGGGCCATAAAAAATTTAATAAAAAACATAAGAATGGAATACTAAATAAAAAAATAAGTTCTCTTGTTATTTTTTTATAATTTATTATTTTTGCAGTGATCAGGGCGTATAGAGCAACAAAAAAAATAATTCCTGTCAGCATATGTGTATTATATAACACGAATACTGGAATTATCACTAATAAATAAGAAGATACGCTTCTTTTTTGCTCAATTAGCTTGTCAGCATAAATCAATGACAATAGTAATAAACTGAAAGTAAAAAAATGATAGAATGGACCTATCCATAAAATTTCATTTAAGGAAAACATGCCTGCATAAATATTCCTACTGGGACCCCATAAAAAAATTAGTAATAATGGAAATAAATAATTATATTTACTTTTTAAAAAGTGTTTACTAAATAAAAAGCTGCATATTAGAAAAAATATTATATTAATTATTCCAAAAAACAAATATGTATTTATAGTTGAAATATTAAATATTTTTGACACTAAAGCTATACCAGTTAAATATATCCCACTACGTGGATCATTCTCTCCATCAGTAAAAAATGGCGCATTAACTTCTGAATAATCATTAACTTTTAATTCATTGATAATTGCCAAATGTGTCCATAAATCTGTATTGCTTTTTTGTGGGTATAAATCAATAAAAAAAGAATAGAAGCATAACAATACAAACAAAATGGAGAATACCGTAAAAAAAAGTGTTGATTTCTTAATCATATAATAAATATTTCATTGAAAATTATAGATAAATTATACATTAGTTTCGATTCAATAACCAAGATTATATCTTAGTAAAATATATATTTAGCTAATATTAGGAATTAATCAAATATTATCATTATATTTAATTAAAATGCTTGACTATATAATTAATTAATTATATTATAAACATATTCAATTATTAGTTAAAAAACCTATGAAAAATGAAAAAAGATATACTACCATCTCTATTCCAGTTCAACTTAATGAAAAATTAAAAGAAAAAATCAGCGGTACGGGTTTTCATTCTGTTTCCAGTTATGTAATTTATGTGCTAAGACAATTAGTTTCTTCTTCCTATGAAGAAAAAAAGGGATTTACCAAAGAAGATGAAAAAAGAGTACGCGATAGATTAAAAAATTTAGATTATTTATAAAAAGTTCTATGTTTATAATTGGGCTTGACGGTGCTACTTGGGATATTATCAAACCCAATATTGACAAATTGCCCACCTTTAAAAAAATATTGTCACAGCATGATAATTATACAATCAGCCTGCAACAAAAACCATGGTCTGCTTCAGTTTGGTGTTCAATGTTTTCTGGAAAACTACCCGAAGAACATAACCACCTGGATTTTGTTAAAGACGGTGAAGTCCAAACTCGGAATGACGTAAAAGTTGATTTTATATGGGATATTCTCAGTAGAAATAATATATCGGTTAAAGCATTGAACATTCCTTTTATTGTACCACCTTATAATTATAATATTTACTTTAATCCTCCTGGTTATGGTGTCCCCCTTACTCAAGAAGAGCTGAATACTGAAATCACAGAAATTACCAATAAAATTGTCTCTGTTACAGGAGATAGTAAACCAGAACTATTTATTGCTGTATATACCGCATTGGATAAGATGTCCCATTTACACTGGGGAGGAGAATCCTTAATAGATTATTATATAAAAATTGATAAAGCAGTAAATAAAATTTTTGAACTTGATGAAAAAGTATTGATTCTTTCTGATCATGGATTTACAGATTATGACAAAGCTCCAGTTCAGACTTTACCAAAAATTACCTCAACAGGCAATGAATTGAAAGGCGATCATCACCCAGATGCCATTGCCATCGCAAAAAATATTCCATTTAAGGTTAACCAACCTATAGATGTATTTAATGGACTAATTAGTTATTTTAATGTCAAATAATATGAATCATTTAGATGAACTAGAAAACAAAAGTGTTTACATCATCCGTGAGGCTTATAATCAGTTTAAAAAAATAGCTGTTCTCTGGTCTATTGGAAAAGACTCAACTACTTTAATCCAATTATGCCGTAAATCTTTTTTTGGCCACATCCCCTTCCCTGTTATTCACATTGACACTGGAGCTAAGTTTGAAGAAATGTATGAATTCAGAGATAAATATGCCAAAGAATGGAAGTTAAATCTAATAATTGCTATGAATAAAGAAGCTATGGCCAGGGGCGTTAAGTGCGGCGAAGGAGATGGCTTTACGTGCTGTAATGAACTTAAAACTAATGCACTAAAGCAATGCATGGCTAAACATGATTTTAAGGCGCTAATTCTAGGAATTAGACGGGATGAGCATGGTATTAGGGCTAAGGAGCGCGTATTTTCTCCTAGAGACCAAAAATTTAACTGGGACTACAAGAACCAGCCCCCCGAACTTTGGAACCAATACAGGTCAATTTCAGACGATCAGACGCATGTTAGAATCCATCCTTTGCTCCATTGGACTGAAGTGGATGTTTGGAAATATATAAAAAGAGAAAATCTGCCTATTAATAAACTATACTTTGCCAAAAATGGCTTACGATATCGGAGCCTCGGATGCAAACCAAATACAAAGCCAATTAAATCAGACGCTGATACTGTTGATAAAATTATCGAAGAAATTAAAAAATCAAAAAGCTCCGAAAGAGCTGGCCGCTCTCAAGACAAAGAAGCTGCTTATGTTATGCAGCGCTTGAGAAAATTAGGATACATGTAATACTAATTGAAATATTAAATATCAAAATTAAAAAAATATGAGGAATCAAAAAGAATCAAAATTTAAAATTGTTTTTGTAGGACATGTTGATCATGGAAAATCAACACTTATTGGCCGACTATTATGTGATACAAAATCAATAACAGAAGAAAAAATATCTGAGGTAAAAACAATCTGCAAACAACAAGGCAAGCAGTTTGAATACGCTTATCTTATGGATCACATGATTGAAGAAAGAGACCAGAATATTACTATTGACACTGCACAAATATTTTTCAAAACTGATGCCAGGGAGTATGTCATCATTGATGCACCAGGCCATGTTGAATTTACAAAAAATATGATAACAGGTGCCTCACAGGCCGAAGCAGCAATTTTAATCGTAGATGCCAATGAAGGTATCCAAGAGCAAACAAAGCGACATGCAAAATTCTTAAGCTTGTTGGGTCTGGAACAAGTAATCGTTGTAATTAATAAAATGGACAAGGTAAAATATAAAGAAGAAAATTACATAAAAGTAAAAAAAGAGTTGCTGGAATTTCTTAAAAAAATTAAAATAACTCCTACCTTCATTATTCCAATCTCAGCTTTCAAAGGAGATAATATTGCAAAAAAATCAGATAATATGGATTGGTACGAAGATAAAACAGTTTTAGAAGCACTGGAAACGTTCAAGGAAACAAAAAATCTCTCCAATAAGCCATTTAGAATGCCAATCCAGGATTTATATAAATTTGACGAAATACGCATTATTGCCGGACAAATTGCATCTGGCACAATTAAAAAAGGCGATGAAGTAACCTTCTTACCAAAAGGTAATAAATCATCAATTAAAACAATAGAAAAAATGAACCAACAGCTGGAATCGGCTTCAGCCGGAGAAAATATTGGAATAACATTAATAGACCCAATTTTTGTAGATCGTGGTGATATTGCCACCCAAAGTGATAATAAACCAAAATCAACCGACGAGGTAGTGGGAAATCTATTTTGGATGTCAAAAGAGCCATTAAGCATTAAAGAGAATCTCACACTACAATGCGCCACTCAGGAAATTGGTGTGTTCGCAGAATCTATAACCAATCGCATAAATTCATCTTCACTTAAGATTATTGAAGACAAATCTAATGAACTTAAAGAGATGGAAATTGCTACAGTCAAACTCAAAGCTGATAATCCAGTAATAATTGAAGATTTTAATAATATTCCGGAGTTAGGTAGATTTATTTTAATCAGAAATGGCGCAGTTGTAGCAGGTGGCATTATCACACTTAATTAATAATATAAATATAAATTTAAAAGAGATGCATAATTATGCTCACGAACGTATTTGGAATTTGGTTTTCTGAGGTTATTGTAAATAATAATTTAATAAGCATTAATTATAAAAAAATGAATTCAATTAAACTGGACGAAAAAATATTTCAACAAATTCAAAAAAAAATAAAATCCTCAAGTGAATTTTCTTCTGTTGAGGGATTTGTTAATTTTGTGTTAGAAGAAGTTCTTAAGCAACCAAAACAAGATACAGATAAAAAATTTAGTAAAGATGATGACGAATCAGTTAAGGAAAGATTAAAAAGCTTGGGATACCTCTAAATTAAACATCATACCATCATATCATATCAATTAATGAGTGTTAATTATTCATTAATGAATAATATTGATATAATAAGCGCTGATAGTATACCAATTAATATAGTTAAAATTATTTCAAAAAATTCTATATTTTCAAAAACATTTACTGTCATTACAATTACCAGTAAGGTGATAAATAATACTAACGGCATCTTTAAAAAATTTCTTTTAAAATTAGATTGGATATTAACATTAAATTTAGACTTCCTGCCCTCCCCTGTAATGATGGTAAATATCCCAGCTATCACGGTCATCAATAAAATAATATTTAAACTAAAAGTGCTTGAAAAAAAACCTTCCCAGTAATTATCTACAATTAGGCTTAATAAATATATTATTATTAATATTACAAAAATAAGTCGTGATATCTCTCTGAAATATTCTATTATATTCTTAATTGTTGTTGGTTTAAATAACCTTATCATATTGCTTTTATTCTCCATATGATAATATATCATTTCCCCAATTATTAAATAAAAAACTTCTGTCTTTTTATTAATTATGAATAATTGTAGTTTTCAATAAATATGAATAATTTATTATTTAAAGGCGCCGCTTACCTTACTTTTGCAAATCTAATTTTTATGGGAAGCGGTTATATTATACAGATATTAATAGGACGTTTTTTTGATCCAGCTTTATATGGAACTTTTGGAATTGTTATATATCTGATAAATCTTCTTAATACTATACTAACCTCAGGATTTTTTCAAGGAATTAGCCGCAGTATCGCTGAGAAGGAAACTGCAGCAAAAACAATTTTAAGAAAAAGTTTAAAGATTGAGATCATATTAACTCCGATAATTGCCTTGATTTATTACGGCTTAGCCGATCTGATCAGCCGGGGGTTTGGTGATCCTCAAATGGCATACTACATTAGACTTTCCGCTCTATTAATACCGCTCTACGGCATCAGAACAGTATATATTGGCGTTTTAAATGGCTTAAAACGTTTTAATAAACAATCATTAATTGCTATTATTGCCGCTATAAGTAAACTGGTATTAGTTGTAATCTTTTTACTAATGGGCTTAGACTTAGATGCAATATTATTAGCGTATTTTCTTGCCGCCCTAGTATCTTTAATTACCGCTATGTCGTTTACAAAAATTAAAAATGGACTAGATCATTTTCCCGGAAAAAAGTTATTTAATACAACTATTACTATTTCCTTTTATGCTTTTGGCTTTCCTTTATTGATGAGTATAGATTTATTTCTTGTAAAGTATTTTTCTAATAATCAAGATTCGGCTGGCTATTACAATTCCGCTACTACTTTATCTAGATTTTTATATATAATTTTAGCTGGCTTTGTTATCAGTTTACTGCCAATTATTTCAGGCTATTATTATAAGAACCTTATTGAAAAAGTTAGGGAAAATATTAAGCAAGCCATCCGACTAAGTTTGATTATTCTTGGACCTTTAACTATTATTGCTAGCTTAACCGCAGGTAATTTAATTCCGTTAATATTTTCCGACAAATATAACCCTGCCATAACGTCCTTTAGTATTCTGGTATTTGGCATGTCATTGTTAGCCTTAACCAGGGTTATGATGACAATTATTATTTCTATAGGCCAGCAAAAGATGTCATTATACCTTACTATCATGCTTATTCTTGCCAGTATAGCCGCTAATTTGCTGTTAATACCAAAGTATGGCATAAATGGTGCTGCCTGGGCAACAACATTCGTTGGGGTGATTGGTTTGTTGTTTTCATATATTTACGTTTGGAAAAAAATTAATAAAATCACTAACTGGATTTCCATTATTAAAATTATTATTGCCTCCTTAGTAGTTGGAATAGTTTGTAAGGTATTGATTACCGAATTGGATTTTTCTAATTTTAAAATATTAGCATTATATTCAATACTAGTATTGATATATCTGATCACCTTAGTAATGTTTAAAGAATTCTCAAAAAATGATATATTAATACTAAGGAATTTTTTTACTGGTAAAAATATTAATAAAAAAACTGACATTTAATACACATATTCAGCATGAATAATAGTAAAAAAGTAATAGTCATAGGCCTAGACGGAGTAAATTGGCAATTGATCAATAAACTAATTGACGGGGGTTTCTTGCCCAATATAAAAAAAATTAAGGAAAATGGATCATTCAGCTCCCTTAGAACTACCCTACCCCCAGTTACTGCACCTGCCTGGACGTCATTTGCAACGGGTGCAAATCCTGGTCAGCACGGTTGTTTTGAATTCGTGACGCCAGAGAATGATCTTGACGACTATGCACCTATTTCAAGTAATTCAATAAAAGTAAAAACCTTTTACGAACAGTTGGATGAAATTGGAAAAAAATGTATTTTAGTTAATTTACCTGTATCTTTTCCCCCAAAATTATCTGAAATAGTTATAACAAGTTTGCTCACGCGCGGAGATGACTTTGTTTTTCCTAAAAAATTAATTGATGAAATCCCTGAGTTCACCAAATATAAATTAGCTCCAGAAGGAAAAAAAGAACGTAAACTGAAAGAGCATATTCATGAGATACGTGACATTGAACAGACAAGGTTTAAATGTGCACAAAAACTATTCAAAAATAAACCATGGGATTTTTTCTTCGTCCTTTTTAGCGGTACAGACTGGATACAACATACAAAATATCATGATTTAATTAATCAAGATCTTAAAAAGAATCAGTCAGTAATAAATATTTACCAAGATATTGATAGCTACCTTGGGTGGTTCGCGGATAACTTGCCGGCAAATACTAACTTACTAGTTATGTCTGATCACGGTTTTTCTGATTTGAAAGGAGTATTCTTTTTGAATGAATGGCTGGCTAAAGAAAATTATCTGCAATTTAAATCAAAAAATAAAAAGCATATTGATTTCGGTAAAATTTCAGAAAGCAGAGATAAATCTGCAAAAAAAGCATTAAATTTAAATCTGTCTGGTCTGACTTCCTTTATGTGGAAATATCCCACTATATTCAAGTTTGCGAAAAAAATATATGACAAAATTAAAAAAATATTACCAATATATGTAGACCAGGATATTGGCATTGATACACTTAATTCATCTGTATATAGCTTATCAAACTTAATCTATCTAAACCGTAAAGGCAGATTTTCAAATGGAATTATTGACAATGATAATGAATATAAAAAAATTAAACAAGAGATTATTGATAAACTCACCAAGATAAAAGGACCTGACAATAAGGATCGTGTATTTGACGTTGTAGCAGATTCACAAAAAATATATTCTGGCAGACAGGTGAGAAATGGGCCGGATATAATATTATATTCTTCAAAATATCTGATAAAAAGTATTATGGGTCCTGCTTTTGTTAAAGGAAAATTTCAATATCACAGCCTTGACGGAATATTCATTTCCTACGGACCGGATATTAAAACAAATATGGAATTAAAGCAGAACAATATTATAGACATTGCGCCTACAATATTCAAGCTAATGAATATTGAACAATCTAATATTTTTGATGGTCATCCGATTTCAGAAGCAATAATTGAGAAGGTATAATACTAATGAATGAAAATATTATTGAAAAAAATATTGTAAAAATATCATTTTTTGTAATTGGACTGATAATCGCCGGCATAATAAGCTCTTTTTTTGAAGTTTTTCAAATCTTTGCACAATGGATCGCGCCAATAATAATTGGAATATTTATATTATTTTTAATCTGGTATCATTTCAAAAGGTATCGTAAAAAAAGTAATAATAAAGTTATAAAATTTGAAGTTGCTCTAATATTATTATTACTGATATTTTCAATTGTTAATGGTCTTTTTTATTATGAAAACCTTGGTGCTACCAGGGATTATGGTGGTTATGTAGCTAATGCGGTAATTTTATCTCACGAGGGAAAAATTAATCTTGATCCAAGCTTTAGCTATAGTGGATCAATTAAATCAACCTTCAGTAATCAATTGGTATTAAGTAGAATTATTGGATATCCAGTATATTTAGCATTATTTTATACGTGGGGCGGACTATTAGGGCTCTTTTTGGCAAATAGTTTACTTCTATTTTTGTCCCTTTGTATCTTTTATTTTTTGGGAAAATCAATAAAAAATAAATGGGCGGGAATTTTATTCGTACTCTTTTTTGCTTCCCATTACTTAACAATATATTTCAGCCGTCAAACACTTTCCGAAAATATTATGCTTTTTCTCTTTTGGTTTGGCATATATTTACTAATAAAAGGATATTATAATAAAAATCTTTCGTTTGTATTATCTAGTTTAATTCCAATATTAGTCACACTTTTTGTAAGGGTTGAGGGAATTTTCCATCTTTTTACCTTTTTGATAGTAATAATTATAATAAATAATTATCAAAAAAATAAATGGCCCAATCAAAAAATCAATAAAAATATTCTGCTAGTTATTTTATTTTTGATTTGTATTTTTATCGGATATATAGTATTTTTTCTGCCCCCCTCTTACGCTCAAATTATGCATGTAGCTAGATTTGTTGTACGCCCATTGGTAGTTTTCTCTACGAAAATCATTCCTACTATGGCAGATAATGTTTTTATACAAGAAAATTTTATTAGTACAAGTACATATAGGATCAAAGAGGTTGATAAACTTGGTGATATAAATTATGTATTCTCAATTTTATTTTTCTATCTAATTCTTCCCTATATCATACTTTCTTTAATTGGTCTCTACAAAAGACAATATAAATTTATTATTTTTTTAATAACTATAATTGTTTTGCCAAGTTTTCTTTATCTTTACGATCCTTTAATCGCCAGGGATCAACCCTGGGCCCTTAGAAGATATTGGGCTATCTTTATCCCTTACGTAATGTTATTAGCTTCTATTGTTATTGTAGATATAAAAAGAATTGAATTCCAAGCATTAAAAAAATTCAATAAAATTAATATAATACCGATAAGTTTAGTAATAATTATTTTATTATTAAATATTATATTCTTATCTAAAATTTTTTTCTATTCAGAAAATCGTAACCAGGGCAAACAATTGTCAAATATTGCAAATAAATTTACTCCAAACGATATTGTAATTATGCCAACAAATTATTATGACACAATTGGGAGATTCACTGCCATATTAAAATACCACTATGGCTTAGACGGTATCATTTGGCCAGCTTATCATCAAGAAAAAACTCCCTATATTGATATTTCAGCTATAAAAGAATATATAAATAAATCATCAAATAAAAACATATATGTAATTTCCTCTGTTGATAATGACTCCGAGGACAATATTAATTATTTATTTAATAATGATAATCTAAACAAAATTGATGATTTTTCATTAAATTTCACTAGGCTACTTGTTACTTACGATGATACTCAATTTCCTCCAGCTATTCCTAAAATAAATGAACTAAAATATTTCATTTATGAATTTCAATAATATATTAAATTAATTAAAGATAAATAATATGAACTCCATACCAAAATTTATTAGAAATCCCCTGGTTTTTATTAAGAATGTAATTTATAAACTAATAATTGGACCCATGAAATATGGTAGTGGTGATGATTACAATGCGTCTCGGTATTGGCACGATAGATTCTCAAAATACAAGATGGCTATTAGGGGAGTGGGCGATGAAGGTCTGCCTGAACAGGATAATAAGATTATGTATGCTGAGGCTGCCAAAGTTGTAGTAGATTTATGTCAAGAACAAAACATAGACTTCAAATCAGCATCGGTCTTGGATATCGGCTGTGGAAATGGCTTCTACGCCCAGCTGCTTTATGATTTAGGCGTAAAAAATTATACGGGACTGGATATAACCGATTCGCTGTTTCCAAATCTAAAAGAAAAATTTCTCAACTTCGAATTTACGAAAAAGGATGTCAGTACCGACAAAATAAACGGTAGGTTTAATCTAATTTTAATGATTGACGTTATCCAACACATTGTTAAAGACTCTAAATTGTCTTTTGCATTGAATAATGTTAAAAATTGTTTGGCTGATCACGGCGTTTTTATTTTGGCACCAATTAAAAAAGTTGGTAAAAAACATCTTTTTTATGTACACTTTTGGTCTTTGGAAGATATTAAGTTAAGATTTCCTGATTATACCTTTACCGAACCAGTACCATTCAGGGACAGTAGTATGGTTTCGATAATAAATAAACATTAACTATAGGGATTTCTTAGCCATCACATAATAAATAAAATCGCCGCGGTTGATGGCCAGGCCCGCAAAATCAGTTATTAATGCTAAGAATGCTAATTTTATTAAGGCATCGCGTCCGTAACTAAACGAATAACTTGAGCCCTCATTTTTCCGAAACATCTTTTTTATTTTTTCAAAAAATCCTCTGTTAAATATTTCATAATCGATGGGACCTCCTTGTTTCAGAATTAGACCATTATTAGATGCCAGATACGCAACGGAATCCCGAGTGAAATAATTAATATGCTCTAGGAGAATGAGAGACCAATTTTCACCGATTAAAATTCTTCTGATACTGTCGTAATTTGGAACAACGATAAATAATAATCCGCCGGGAGATAACTTTCTGGATGCAATTTTTATATATAAATTAGGATCTGGCAGATGTTCGAGAACGTTTAAAAACGAAATTATATCGAATTGTATGTCTAGATTTTTTAATTCATCAATAGCACCAGTAATGATCCTATCATTTCCCAACCTTTTTTTAGCTATCTGAGATGCTTGATAAGATAATTCTATACCCATGACGTCCCAGCAATTATCTTGGGCAATCTTTAAGAATACACCTGTATTACAACCAAAATCTAATAGTTTCCCGGGGCCGTCTTTTTTTAAATGTTTTAGTTTTTTAAAATAATCTTGATATTGGAATTCTTTATGACGCCTTTTGTCATCATAATAAACTGTTTTATAAAGATTCCCATATAATTGATTCAATCCCTCTCTTGATAATCTTGGATTCAAGAATGCAAAGCTACACCTTTGGCATTGATAGATTTGAAGCGAGATTTTTTTATAATCCTTAAAAAATAAATTTGAAGGATATAATGAGCTAAGACTTCGCATCGTTTTATCATATGCAATAATTACCCGATTAATTAATGTACTATTGCATATCGGACAATTATTTATATTTGTTGTTTTTTTCATTTTTGCGAGATAAGTATAAGAGTCTCTTTTTGGTACGTTTTTCCGTGCTAACTCTCGAGGTTTCCAATGAGTTTAAAATCTGATATACTTTTTTATAGTTACACACTATTAATGGATATTCGATAATAACAATATGATAAAATTTTCAATCTGTATAATTACCTATAACGAAGAACTGAATATCTCACGTTGTCTTGAGAATATTTATGATATTTCCGATGATATTATTATAATTGATTCTTATAGTACTGACAAGACAGTTGAGCTGGCGAAAAAGTATAAAAATGTCAGAATTTATAAGAATTGCTGGCCGGGTTATTCAAAACAAAGAAACTTAGCTAATTCAAAGGCTAAATATGACTGGATTTTCCAGCTCGATATAGATGAGTTTATACCAGATGATCTCAAAGAAGAGCTAAAAAATATAGATTCTATGGCTGAATTTGTAGGCTATAACGTACCGTGCCTAGATTTTTTTTATGGTCGCTGGATTAAACACGGTGATTGGTATCCGCAATACCATACTAGATTATACAATAAAAAAATACTCCACATGGACGGGGAGATACTTGTTCATGAAAAACTAATACCACATAATAATCAAAAATACAAAATTGGTACACTAAAATCTCCCCATCTTCATTTTTCACATATTACTGTTAATGATACTTTGGAGGGATTTAAAAAATATACCAACCTAGATTCGTATGAAAGAATAAATAAAATAAGTTCAAGAAGTTATTGGATAATTTTTATAAAAATGTGTGTAAACATGTCAAAACAATTTTTTGGACGCTACTTTATCAAAAAAGGATTACTAGATGGCTGGCATGGTTTTTATATTGCCTGCATGATGGCTTGGTATGAATTTATGATCCATATCAAGCTTTTCACATTAAGATATTACCAAAAGAACAAGCATAAAATCAACGAGCTTGGGGATGAGCATAATATTGATCTTTCTTTTTATGATAAAACAAAAAAATGATAAGCAACAGACATATTTAATTACCGGAGCAAAAGGAATAATTGGTGAGGAAATTATTAACCAGCTTAATGACCATTACCACTGGATTAACCATATTGATTTGGGTTTGGAAGAGATGGATGTAACTAATTATCAACAAGTATTAAAAAAGTTTAAACAATATAAGCCGGATACTGTAATACATTTAGCAGCCATAACCAACGTGGACTGGTGTGAAGAAAATCCAGCTAAATGTAAAGATGTTAATGTAGATGGAGTTAAAAATATCTGCCGGGCGGTTAAAGAAATCAACACTACCTTAGTATATCCAAGCACTTTTTATGTATATAATGGTAAGGATGGCAAAATATTTGATGATCGTACGGACCAACCGAAACTTAATAAAGTAATAGGATACTATTCAAAAACCAAGCTGCTCGGTGAACAACTAATAAAGAAATATAAAATAAATAAGTATTATGTGATTAGGATTGGTGCTTTATTCGGCGGCAGAAAACGCGATAAAAAATTTGTCGGTAAAATCCTAAAATTAATTGAACAGGAAAATGAATTAAAAATGATTAATGATAGATTTATCCAGCCAACCTATGTTAAAGATCTCGTAACCAACATGTTAAAATTAATAATGTCAGAAAACTACGGAACTTATAATATAGTCGGTCATGGTTCAGCTACTTATTATCAATATGCAAAAAAAATCATTGAATACGCTAGAAAAAAAAATATTAAGGTCATTCCCATCAATTCTAGTCAATTTAAGGAAAAAGCCCCACGAGCAAAAAACTTAACAGCCATCAACGGTAAATTGCAGGATATTAATCTAGATCTTATGAGAAAATGGCAAGTAGCACTTAAAGATTATATTCAAAACGATTTAAAATATAAAAGTGATTAATAAATATGAACAAAAAAAAATTCATTCCGGGAAAAACTAAAGTGCAATATGCAGGTGCATATTATGACAATAAAGAAGTTGATGCCATGATTAAATCAATAAAAAAAGGCTGGTTTGGTGTTGGCGAAAAAGCGGATAAATTTGAAAAAGAATTTGCTCAATTCATCGGAGTAAAAAATGCAATAGTTACTAATTCTGGCTCATCAGCTACCCTGCTAGCTGTGGCTGGATTTGGCTTTAAACCAGGATTAGAGATTATCACTCCGGCTTGTAATTTTCCGACTTCATTCAATCCTATTGTGCAATTAGGTTTAGTACCTGTACTTATTGATGTTGATCTTGGTACATATAATATTAAAGCTGAATTAATTGAAAAGGCCATAACAAAAAAAACTGTAGCCTTGTTAATACCTCATACTTTAGGAAACCCGTGCAATATGAAAAAAATAATGAAAATTAAAAAAAAGTATAATTTAAAATTAATTGAAGATAACTGTGATGCTTTAGGCTCAACATATAATAACCAAAAAACCGGCAGCTTTGGTGATGTTGCTACCTGCAGTTTTTACCCTGCGCACCACATTACTATAGGAGAAGGCGGTATGGTTTATTTGAACAGTAATTCAAGAGAAAGAAAAATTAGATCGCTCAGAGACTGGGGCAGAGCCTGTCATTGTAAATGGGACCAAAAAAATCCTCATGGTGCATGCAAAAATCGTTTTAATTTTCAACTCGGGGATCTACCAAAAGGGTATGACCATCGCTATACTTATACCAGTATTGGATATAATTTAAAGCCGGTTGAATTTCAATGCGCTATGGGCTTGGAGCAATTAAAAAAATTACCCTTTTTCGTTAAAAAAAGAAGGCAGAATTTTACTAAACTATATAACTACTTTAAAAAATTTGAAAAATACTTTATTTTGCCGAAATGGGAGAAAGAAGCAAAGCCATCCTGGTTTTCATTTCCTTTAACAGTAAAAGATAAAGCGCCATTTTCAAGAAGGGACATTTCAATTTACCTAGAAGATCATAATATCCAAACTAGGCCTCTATTTGCCGGCAATATTATTCGTCATCCAGCCTATAAAAATGTCAAATATAGAATATCTGGTTCACTAAAAAACTCAGATAAGATTTTGCTTGATACATTTTTTATCGGGGTATGGCCAGGGATGGACGATGAACAGATTGGCTATATCAAAAAAACAGTAAACAAATTTTTTAAACAACTTTACTAGCTGAAAGCTATTTATCTTTAAACAACGTAAATAATAAAGTAATTGGTAGCTTAACAAACCAAATTATTTTTACATACCACTTAAGATGCTTGGCGGCAAGCAATATCCATCCAGTTAGGTACCTTTTAAATTTTAATATTAACTGCTTTAGTGTTCTTTTATCCCGTCTGACCAAGGGCGTCATATGATAAACAGTTGTATCGGGAAAATAAATCAGTGAATATCCAGCTTTTCTTGCGCGAATACTGTAATCAATATCATCACCATACAAAAAATATTTTTCATCAAAATATCCAACTTTTTCAATCACCTCTCTTTTAACAAACAGCGCATTACCGGTGAGAATATCAACTAACCTGGGAGAATTATACTGCCCAACATCTTCATCTCCCTTGCCTGTATGTTCACTAATTTTTATTGAAGTAGATTTTAATAACTCTTTTAGTGGTAGCAATTTTCCACCAGCCCACCAGATTCGATTTGTTTCATCATAAATTACCTTGGGAGTACACATGCCAACACCTTTTTGTTCCAAGACTTTTATCCCTTGCTCTAGAAAATTTGGTTCAAATCTATCATCCTGACAAGTTATTACAATATAATCGCTATTATTTTCAAGAGCATATTTAATTCCTTTATTATTGGCTCTGGCAAAACCAAGATTTTTTTTATTATAAATGATTTTCACACCTGGATATGATTTTTTAATCATATCAGGACTGCCATCAGTAGAGGCATTGTCAACCAATACAATTTCAAAATTTTTATAGGTTTGCTGATTTAAAGAATCTAAACAAATTTTTAGATATTTTAAACCATTATATATTGGGATGATAGTTGTAATTTTCTTAGTTTGATCCATAACTTTTTTTTAGTACAATGCTATTAATTTTTTTAAAGTATTGATTAGCAATATTTCTCCAACTATAGTTTTGAATGGTATAATTTTTAATTTTTTGCATTAATTCTTCACGATCGTCCATTTTTAATAATTCATTAATCAGCTTTATGAATTCATGGGCATTACCGGACTCAACTAAAAAACCATTCTTTCTATCAATTATTGCGCCATTTATTCCTTCAATATTTGAAGCTATAACTGGCAATCCACAGGAAGCGGCCTCTAAGGCTACTAAACCAAAACCTTCACAATCTCCCCTGACTTTAATATTAGGCATAATAAACAAATCAGAGGAATTAAGCACAATTTTTAATTCATCGTCAGATATTGATCCTAATAAATGAGCTCGTTTTACTAATCCTAATTGGTTGATACTACAATCAATTTTTTGCTTATCAGGACCCTTACCAACAATTAAATATTCAATATTATCTTGCAAATTTTGTAATACATTTTTTACAAACCAATCAACACCTTTCCTAGGAACTAGCCTTCCAACTGTAAGTAAAACAAGTTTATTTTTTAATACAAAATTGTATTTTTTTTCAACTATATTTCTATAGTAATCCTTATGCCTTTTTCCTGAATATTTTTCAATGTCAACACCATTGGAAATTAATGATAATTTCTTACTTGAAAAATTTCTTTTTTTACACTCATCAAAAGTAGATTGGCTTACGCAAATAATTCCATCTAAACTTCTTGCTGAACTAACATTTATTTTTTGATAAAACCATTTATTATAAGTAATATCAAGCCCATGTGCTGTGGCTAGAACTGGCTTGCCTGTTAAAATTTTTAACAACCGACCGACCGGAGCAATCAGGCAATCACATAAATAATAAACATCAACCTTTTTGGATGAAATTAATCCTTTAACAAAAGCATATGGCAGAAACCATAGCAGGTGTATTTGCGACTTATTAAGCAATATGGATATATTATCCCCTGGAAAATATTTTAATAAATTATAGGTATAATTTTCCATCCCGCCAATTTTTGGCGGGTATTTTCTGGAAATAAACAGTACCTTCATTTTTAATTCAGTTGTTTCTTAATTTGTTCCTTTTTTAAACGGTACAATATTTCTTCATTAATTCGACGATTTGCATTAATATTATCAGCCAATAAACCCAAGACAACAATCTGAAAACCCAGCATTATTAGAATTGCCACAAATATTAATGACTGGATATGGCCGCTGCTGTTTCCGGTCATATAAAAATATATAAACCTGACACCGATTATTATACCAAGCAGTAATAAAAATCCACCAATATAAACAAATGTTTTTAACGGACGGTGCCTGATGGTGGTCCTGACGATAGTCGCTCCAGATTTTTTAATATGCCCGAAAACACCACTAATAAGCCGGGAAGACGTGCCGACACGTGCCCGAAAAGTACAGGGAACTTCTATAAAAACAAGTTTCTTATCCTGCGCTTCAATTATTGTCTCATGGGTATACGTATGATGCGATAAAACACTCAGCCGTAAAGCCGCTTCCCTGGAAAAAGCCCGAAAACCACTTGAAGCATCCTTAATCGGCAATCCGGATACTTTTCTGACCACCCAGCTACCCAGCATATTGCCGTATTTTTTTGACGAAGGCATATGGTCTAATTTTTCTATCTGACGATCGCCCGAAACAATATCAGCTTGGCCATTTAAAATCGGTGCAATTAATTTTGGAATTTCTGTCTGGTCATATTGATTATCAGCATCCGTGTTAACAATAATATCAGCACCTAATTCTAAGGCTTTATTTATACCTCTTCTGAAAGTAGTAGCTAATCCCCTATTAACTTTATTTGATATTACATGGTCTGCACCTGATTCATGCGCTGACACTTTGGTATTATCAGTAGAGCCGTCATCAATAACTAGAATCTCAACTCGATCAATACCTTGCATCTGTTTGGGAATGCTATGTATTACATCTTTAATTGATTCCTCCTCATTATAGGCAGGAATTGTTACAATAAGTTTCATATTTATATATTAATTATTTCTTCCGATGCCATAATATTTAAAACCAGCTTTTTTTAATTTTAACGGATCATAAATATTACGTCCATCAATTATTATATTTTTTTTCATTAATTTTCTAGCTCTCATAAAATCTATATTCTTGTACCTATCCCACTCAGTTATTAATACTGCGGCATGGGCGCCTTTTAGAGCCTCATAAGTCTCAAAATTATAAGTAACCCTGTTATTGAATACAGCCTTGGCGTTGTGTAAGGCCACTGGATCACATAACCGGACTTGGGCACCGGCACTCAATAATTTTTCAATCACAGTAAGTGATGGTGCATCACGAATATCATCAGTATTGGGCTTAAATGAGATGCCCAATATTACTATTGTTTTACCTTTTAACTTACCTAGTGCTTTTCTTATTTTTTTAACAATTATAGTTCTCTGACTTAAATTAATTTTTTCAACCATCTTTAAAAAAGTAGGATCATAACCATTTCTTTCATAAGCACGAATGAAGCCTCTCATGTCTTTTGGGAAGCAGAGACCTCCATAGCCAGCACCCGCATTTAAAAAAGCTTTATAGCCAATCCTTTTATCAGCCTTCATAATATCTGAGATAATCTTAACGTCTGCTCCCGTTTCATCGCATAAATTGGCAATATTATTAATAAACGAGATTTCAGTGGCTAAAAATACGTTACTTGCATATTTTGACATTTCTGCGGTACGATTATTTGTTTCAAAAATTGAAACTTTTAATGGACTATAAATATCTTTCATAATTTTTTTAGTAGCTGGCTTGCATAAGCCAGGATAGCCAATTACTATCCGATCAGCTTTTAAAAATGACTCCACTGCCCTGCCCTCCTGTAAAAATTCAGGATTTGACACAATATCCGTCTGGCCTTTATAATACCTCTTAAAAATTTTACTAACTATTTCTGCAGTACCAGTAGGAACAGTACTTTTAATTACAATGATTTTAGACTCATTTGTATACTTAGCAATATCCTGGCAGGCGTTCTTAATGTAACTTAAGTCAACACTGCCATTTTTTCTTGACGGCGTGCCTACGCAGATAAATATCACCTGGCTGTTTTCAACAACATGCTCTAAATTTATGTAAAAACTCAATCTGCCTGCTTTTAAATTTTTATCGACTAATTGTTTTAAATGAGGTTCATAAAAAGGCAGCCAGGATCCCTTTTGCAGATTATTCATTCTTTTTGAATCAACGTCAAAACATCTTACTTTATTCCCCAAATCAGCTAAACTGGCAGCCGTAATCAGCCCAACCCAACCAACGCCAATAATGCCGATGTTATAACTGCTTTTTTTTGTTTTTTTTATCTTAATCATCTGCCGACGCCTTTATAAATAATTTTTGACTTTTTTATCAATTTATTATTTAAACAGTTTTTCCCGTCAATAACGACTTTAATTCCGTTCTTTTTCAATAATGACAGTGATAGTTGTTTAAATTCATTATGATCAGTGGCAATGATTAAAGCTTCGGATTTCTTCAATAACTCTTCCAGATTTTTTACTGTTGACTGGTCAGGCAAATATGGATCAAAAACTTCAACCATAGCTCCTTGTTTTTTTAATATCTTCATAATATCAACGGCCGGACTTTCCCTCATATCAGCTACATTGGCTTTATAAGCCATGCCCAGTAAACCGACCTTAGTGCCTCTAATTGACTTTTTTAAATCATTTAAAGATTTGATCAGCAGATCAACCGTATAAGACGGCATACTATTGTTTATCTCACGCGCTAGCTTTAAAAAACGGTGGTCAAAACCAGCTAACTTGGCACGCTCAATTAAATAATAAGGATCGACTGGAATGCAATGTCCGCCCACGCCGCAAGACGGATAATGGGCCATAAAGGCAAAAGGTTTTGTACTGGCACCCTCAATAACGTCCATCAGATCAATGCCTAACACCTCAAAAGACTTAGCCAATTCATTCACAAAGGCGATATTAATGTCTCTGAATGAATTTTCAATAATTTTAGTAGCCTCGGCTTCTTTAATGGATTTCATCGGCCTTACTTCCCCTTCTAATATATGGCGGTAAAACTTTAAAGATTTTAATAAGCCCTGCCTGCTCAAGGCACCGACGCAGCGCGGGATATTACGCACATTCCAGTGCGGATCGCCAGGATTGATCCTTTCCGGACAATGAGCCAGATAAAAATCCTTCCCCGCTTGAAGGCCTGTTGCTTCTTCCAGCAAAGGTTTAACCACTTCTTCGCAAACACCAGGATTCACGGTTGACTCAATAATTATTAACTGCCCCTTTTTAAGATGTTTGGCAATATTCCTGCAGGATTGCTTAACTGGCGTTAAATCAGGATTATACCTCTCATCAACCGGAGTGGGAACGCAGATTATTATAATGTCAGATTTTGAAATTGAATCATAGCTTGAGGTGGCAGTAAAGAACTTTCTTGAAATCATTTTCTCCAAATAAATATCGCCCTTAATTGGAGAAATGCCATTATTTATTTGATTGATTTTTTTCCTATCCTTAGAAATACCGAATGTCTTATAACCCTTTTCACCGCACAAACAAGCCAGGGGCAAGCCAACATAGCCAATCCCGACAATCGTGATCATCATACTTTTTCTTTTTTTTCTCTTAACTTTAAATTTATTTTTTTTAATATCTCTACTCATATTTTTTAATAAACCAGTTATATGTTTCTTTTAAACCTTCTGCTAATAACATCCTAGGCTGCCAATTCAGCCTCTTTTTTGCTAATTTATTGTTAAGAGCACTTCGATACTGTTCATCTAAATAAACTCCGCGTATTGGCTTAATCTTTTTTGCTACTAACGAATATATTAAATCATATAATTCATTTATGGTGGTTTCTCTGGCAGTACTTAAGTTAATAACCTGGTTATGAGCCATATTTATCGTTTTTAACGCTCCAGCTGCTATATCCGATACATGAATAAAATCACGGGTTTGATGCCCAGTATTATTTATTACCGAGGCTCGATTTTTAGCCGCCTGACTGCAAAATATGGCTACTACGCCCCCTTCGCCAAAAGCTCCCTGCCTGGATCCGTACACATTTGAGGGCCTAAGGATTGAATATTTTAAGCCAGATTTGATTATATACTGCTCAACAGCATGCTTGGCGATGCCATATGGTATTTCAGGAAGGATGATATCAGTTTCCTTATTAAGTGGTTTATCTTGGATATTATAAACAGCAGCGCTGGAGAAAAATATTAATTTTTTTACTTTTGCCTGCCGAGCCGCATCTAATACCCTTAAGCTGCCGATAATATTAGTTTCCGCATCTTCTGCCGGATATTTTTTTGAAAATTGCAATTTTATCTGAGCCGCTAAATGAAAAACAAAATCAACTTTATTGGCCTTGAATATCCCTGGCATAGTTTGATGCTGAACTTTTTGTTTTATGAATTTTGCTTTTTTATTTAAATTTTGACGGGAACCGGAGCTTAAGTCATCAATAATAATTACCCGGTGGCCAGCTTTTATCAGATGGTCTACCAGATGGCTGCCGATAAATCCAGCTCCGCCTGTGACTAATACTCTGCTCATATTTATTCGCTTTCCTCCTTTTCATATTTCCATAATAACGGCTGTAAAACATTCTGTCCGGCTTTTACATATTCAATAGTTTTTTCCAGGCCTACATCCAGCGAAATTAAGGGGTACCACCCAATCTTTTCTTTCACCAGGCTGATATCGGGAAGTCCCAGAGGTGTCATAAAAAGAAGTGACTTTTTAAATTCAATCTTTGACTGTGAACCGGTCATTGTCAATATTTTTTCAGCAATATCATTCATTTTATACTCCTGATAATGACCGAAATTAAATGGACCGGCCTCTTTTGATTTCATTAATTTGATCAATCCTTCAATGATATCAGCAATATAGCACAGTGAGGTGGTAAAATTCGCATCGCCATAAATAATCAGCGGGCGGTTATTTAGCGCCTGCAAGACGAAATCAGGGATCATATGGCCATCAAATAGCAATAAACGAGGCCCATAGGTACGGAATATTCGGGCAATTTTTGTATCTAGATTATACATATCTTTATATGTGATAACCGCTGTTTCAGAAAATCTCTTGCCCTCGTCATAACAGCTCCTAGGACCGGTAAAATTTACATAACCCTGGTAATCTTCAGTATAGTTTAATGCTTCTTTATAACGTGGGCCATATACCACTGCTGAGGAGGCCAGTAAAATTTTTGCCTTATATTTGCGTGCTAATTCTAATACATTAATTGTGCCTAAGCCATTTGTATGCAGGGTTTTTATCCTCAGCTGATTGAAATTTTTTGGGGAAGTTGGACAGGCCAAGTGGTATATTTCCTGAAGGCCATGAAATTTTACTTTGAACTTGTCTAATTCATGAAGTTCGTCCAGGTTTATAGGCTTGCTAATATCATGTTTTATAAACTCAAAATTTGGATTTTCGAATAAGTGGTTAATATTATCCACCTTACTAGATGAAAAATTGTCAATGCAAATTACATTATACTTTTTTATGAGTTCATCGCATAAATGAGAACCAATAAATCCGGCTCCGCCAGTTACTAATATATTCTTCCTGGAATAAATATTTGATGGACTTGGCATAAATTTATTTCATTAATCTTATTCTTAATAGTGTAAAAAACATATTTATAGAATTTTTTATGACCTTGCTTGGTGATCCCAGCATAGCTGAGCTGCTGCTATTATCCTCCCATTTTGAAGGAACTTCAATAACCCTAAATCCAGCACGCCGAATAGTATACAAAAGTTCTACATCAAAGGCCATATTATTTACACGTAACTGTGGCAATATTGCTTTTATAACCTTCTTTTTAAATACCTTAGCTCCGCATTGCGTATCAATTACTGGCATCCAAAACAGTACTTTTACGAAAGCTATAAAACCAAGGCTTATAATTTCGCGAAAAAGATTTCCATTTACTATTTTTGAACCTTTTTTCCAGCGTGAGGCAATAGCTCCGTCAACTCCATTTATTTTTCGCACTAGCCTGTCAAACTCCGGCGGCTCTGTTGAGGCGTCAGCGTCGATAAAACTAATTAAATCACCTTTGGCAATTTGGAATCCCCGTCGCACAGCGCCACCTTTGCCAATCTCTTCGCTGATTACAATATAATCAATTTTATCTGGAAATTTTTCCCCGTACTCCCTCACAACCGTTTCAGTTTTATCCGTACATCCGTTAACGATAATTATAAAATCTACAAATTTATCCTTGTAAAAACTTAGGTACTTATCAAGTGTCTGGCCAATTCTTTCTTCCTCATTAAAAGCCGGAAAAATTATTGTCAGGGTCATATGTGATATTTATTATAACTAAAAAAGCGCTTATTGGCAAGTTATATCCTACTCATAAAAAACTACTAATTTTAGCTCTTAAATGTCCAGTATTTATTACCAAAGTAATTACTAAACAGGACAATGGCAATGGCCACTACTTTAGCAAAAAAATCTTCATTATTTCCGAAAACTCGCTCAAATTGGGTAAATTCAACAATAAAATATGTAATGCCAATATTTAATAAATAATTAATTATACTGACAATAAAAAATTTTAAATATTCCTCTTTAACTTTGCCGCTTTGGCCTTTTTTAAACGTCCAGTACTTATTAAGAAAAAAATTATTAACAATTGCCAGAAAAACACTAATAGCTGTTGCCCAGATATAGTATAGACCAAATATCCTGCTCAGAAGCGCAAAAAAAGAAAAATCAATTATTGTGCCAGTTACTCCAACAACACTAAATTTAAAGAATTGAAATAAACCTGGGTACTTTGAAACGGTTTTACTATTTTCAATGTTCTGCCAAATTTTCATGCATGCTTATTTAATACTGGCCACATTAACACCGCCGCGGAAGCTTTCCGCATAGGCAAAGAACTGGGATTGGCGCACACCCGCTTGGTTGAATACCTTGACATGCGGCCCGCCGGTATAACCAGCGCCTGCGATTATCTCGTCAGTGCCGTCACCATCCAAATCACCGGCTGCCACATTAACACCGCCGCGGAAGCTTTCCGCATAGGCAAAGAACTG
>Ga0180007_10002117_pt1 | contig 24393 bp, 16 predicted proteins | sample MM_PC_MetaG_FD_121122 | JGI IMG/M metagenome (GOLD analysis project Ga0180007, IMG submission 121122) | Groundwater microbial communities from the Aspo Hard Rock Laboratory (HRL) deep subsurface site, Sweden - MM_PC_MetaG | ecosystem: Environmental > Aquatic > Deep subsurface > Groundwater... | reverse complement strand
GGCAGGGAATAATAGTTGGTTGTTTTTTCTTTGTGATCTTTGTGGCTTTGTGAGAAAAAAATGATTTTCAATGCGCAGCATTGGTTGCGTTTAAGCTGCGCTTTTTGAATTGATCTGAGATCAATCTGTTGGGGTCTCTCACGGAGGCACAAAGAGCACGGAGAAGGGCTAAGGGCAGGGAATAATAGTTGATTTTTTTGTATCCTTGGGCTCTGAGAGCGGAAAAGTGTTATTGCTGGTGTGAAAAGCGAGTAGGGTTGGATAGTCCTTGTTGTGATGAGTTATTAACGTTTACCAGGATTTAAGAATATGTACCGTTCTTTTTATGGTCTGGAAGAAAAACCGTTTGATATCAGTACGGACCCGAAGTTTCTTTGGTTGGGTGAAAAACATAAGGAGGCTTTTTCCGTATTGAAGTACGGTGTTCTTGAAAACAAGGGCTTCCTGTTGCTGACCGGGGATGTGGGTGCGGGAAAAACAACGTTGATTCATGCCCTTGTGGAAAGTCTCGGTGAAGATGTGATTCATGCGACCATCCCGGATCCTGGCCTTGATTTAATGGATTTTTTCAAATACCTTGCCCGGGCTTTTAATCTTGACAATTCGTTTAGTAACAAGGCGGATTTCATTTTTATTTTCAGAGAATTTCTGCATCATGCATATGATAATGGGAAAAAAGCCCTTTTGATTATCGATGAGGCGCAAAGGCTGTCCAACGAACTTCTCGAAGAGATCCGGCTTTTGTCTAATATTGAACTTCATAATATGAAGCTTTTGAATATTTTTTTTGTGGGTCAGATGGAGTTTAATACCAAGTTGCTGGAACCGGAGAACCGGGCGGTTCGCCAAAGACTTACCATCAGCAACCATATCCAGCCCTTAAGCGAAAAAGAAACCGGAGATTATATCCGTCACAGGCTCAAGGTTGCCGGTTCCCAAAAAAATATTTTTTCCTATGTGGCCATCCATGAGGTCTATAAATTCTCAGGTGGGTATCCCCGACTGATCAATATCATATGTGATATCTGTTTATTGTCCGGCTATGTGAAAGAAGTGAAAAAGATTGGCAAAGATATTGTCGCTGAAAGCATCGAAAGTCTGAATATTGAATCCCATACACGGCAAATGCTTGAATCTATTGAGAAGAAATCCGACCAGAATGGGAAAGAAAATCCCGCCCCTTATTCAGGCAATCAACAAAACCCCCTGATTCAACCTGTGATTGTGAGGCAAAATGGCTGGCCCAGGTCTGCTACCGTGTATGTTTGTCTTCTATTGACCGTTTTTGTCGGGTATATTCTGTATTCGAACAGTTATTTAACCTCAATGAAAAAATATGTGGAAAATCTTGAGCGCTCTGTCCCACGAGCTTCAACGCAGAAAAATGCGGACCTGCCTCTGGTTGTTCCCAACAAACAGGATCACGAGGTGAAGTCGGAACAGAAAAATATATTTCCACTGATTGAAACCGGTGAACGTGATCCCTTACCAATGGATGGGGAAAAAAGCAACGTTGATGCATCAGGTGCAGACATAGGGACAAATTCTTCTGTTGATCAGTCCATTGAGACACCCTTGCCCGGAATTGACACGAAAACACAAGAATCAGATAGTCGGATAGATTCCGATTTTAATTTTGTCGGGAATAAGCTGGTATTTGATTTCAAACATAATTCCAATGAGTTCTCTGATGAAGGGTATCAGATCCTTGAAAAGCTGTCTCGGTTTATGAAAATGAATCCTGATGTGTTTATACGCGTGGTCGGCTATACAGATGATATGGGATCTTATAGTTACAATGTCAACCTGTCGTCATTCAGGGCCAATATTGTGAAAAGCTATCTGGCCGGTAAGGGCGTTGATGTGGCCAGAATACAGGCGGTTGGTCTTGGCCCGGAAAATCCCAGAGCATCAAACAGTACCCCGGAAGGGCGGCGCTATAATCGACGGGTTGAAATAGAAATCATGAATAATAAGGCCTGATTCTTTCTTCGTGCTCTTCAGTGAGCGGAGCGAACGGGTGGTGGACAAAAAAGAAAACAACGTTTCAATCCCAGGCAAAGCCTGGGATTGAAAAAAGCAGTTTAACCTTGCCACACCGTCTGCGGAGCATGTCCGTGTTTGTCTGTGACAGTCCGTGTTTGTCCAGGCTATTTCTTTGGTGGACGAATACAGACGACCACGGACTGACACGGACATTGGCACACTGTCTGCCGCACTGTGCTCTTCGTGTTCGCAAGCGACCACCGGGAGCGGGTGTTTGATAAACACAATATGTCTGTTTACAGATTTTAATGGCAGTCGTGTTAAAATTTCGAAATAGACAAAAAATCCCGACGGCCGTGATTCAAGGTTCGTCGGGATTTTTTTTATTTAGACTTAGAATTTGTATTCCGGATTTTCCGGGTCAAAATCTTTATCGGTCAGGCCGACGTTCATTTTAATATCTTTGAATTCGTAAAATTCGTAGAGATTGTTGTCCCAGTCATAGATTTCAAGTTTCACAAGGAGGTTGCTGTTTTTTTCCGTGTAGGTGATGGCCCTGCGGCAATAGTGGTAGGGCACAAGAATCTGCTGACCTTCTTTGACATCGGTGGGGCCGCTTACACCTTTGTTGTTTGACAGGATCACGTACATATCCTGATTGTATTTGTTTGCGATGTCCCAGAGGGTTTCGTCTTTGGCCACGGTATGAGTGACGCCTTCGCATTTTTCAGGGTAGAGTGCTTCAACTTTAATCAGCTCCCGGCCATCTTCTTTGACAATGCCATGGTTGATAAAGGTGGCTTCGTTGCGTTCAAGTCCTTTGTCCATGCCCCGATAAACAAGGGCGGATGTGGGTCCGATACCGGCGTCAACGATACGATGATGCTGGCCGTCCATGGCGAGCTTGCCTTCGGGCTGGGAATTGATATTGATTATATTAAGCAGTCCCCCTTTGTGGGCCTTGACTCTGTCTTCATTGTGACCTTTTCGGAAAAGGGCTTCCTGATTTTTATTGGCGTCCCCGATCCATTTCATATACACATCATTGGGTTTCCTGAATTTAAATTCGATGGTTTCCAGTTTACCCATTTTCTTGCCGAAGCGTTCTTGTTTGATAAACGTCGCTGTGTAATCACTGATCTGGTTAAGGGCTTGTTTCGATATCTCAACCAGGGGCCTTGGGTCATAACTTTCGGAGGAGTTGTCCGTCGACGCATTGAGGGGCGAAATGCAAAGGGCTAAAAGAAGTATCGCCGGAAACAAGATAACTGCTTGTTTGAAATAGGTCGTTTTTTTCATCAATCATTCCTTTCAATTTTAATCAGTTATAGGCTGTGTGCCAGGGTTCAATCGATGGTCATTGTGTTTTCCGAACGTATAATTTTTACATGGATACATTTCTTAAAGTATTTTTCATGGGTTTGTCAAGAAACAATGTTGTCGGCCAGGAACATATATTTTAAATGGGGTCAATGTCCTCAAAAGCATATAGGGAGATGTTTACAGGGTTTTCAGGGGGGATATGATGCTGGTTTTAAATGGGAAACAGGCCGGTTATTCAAGGGGGATATTCATTTGTTTCGCCAATGTTTCAAGTTCGATTTTTGCGTGGCTGTACTCAAGCCGGTTGACATGATCTGCCAGGCGCTTGACTGTTGACCGGGAATGGGTCTCGAGATGGGTGACAATGGATTGGAGGTAGGTCTCTGCAGAAAAACTATTTTTATCAAGCAGATTTTTTAGTTTGGACAACATAAAATGGAGTTCTGATGAAGGGAGTGACGGACCCTTTTCCGAATAAGGTTCTTGTTCTTGTTCCTTGTTTGTATCAACGGCCGTGAGGCATGATGTTGATTCAAGCACCTCAGCCAGTGCACGTTCAAAATGATTCAGTGTCGCATCAGAAGGTTGGTTGTTTTGGTGAATCTCCGATTCAAGGGCTTTGGCAGACTGATAAATGCCATCGGCACCAATGTTACCGGAAGAGCCTTTTAAAGCATGAAGAAGGGTTAGGGCGTACTCGGGATTGTTATGTGTTAATGCCTTTCTCACCCGTTGAGCTGTTTCTTTGTTTTCCAGATGGAATTCTTTTAAAAGATCACGATAAAGTGTTTTGTTTCCTTTGATCCGGTTCAGTCCATTTGTGATGTCTATTCCGGCAAGGTCTTCAGGGAAAAGCGAGGTGGAAATGACCGTTGGCGTTGGGAGTATGGCCGGGCTGATATGGATTTCACTCGAAATGTGTGACAATTGATTTTTGTCCATGGTGATCCATCTGGAAAGAGCTGCATAGATTTGTCGACTTTCGATGGGTTTAGAGATGTAATCATTCATCCCGGCCCCGATACATTTTTCCCTGTCACCTGTCATGGCATTGGCTGTCATGGCAATGATGGGAAGCATCTTAAGATTTAATTCGTTGCGGATGATGCCTGTTGCTTCGAAGCCGTCCATGATGGGCATCTGGATATCCATGAGAACAGCATCGAATTGTCTTTCCCTCAGAATTTCCACGGCTTCAAGACCATTCCCTGCTTTATGGATGTTTATATCAGCGGCTGCAAGGATTTCTGTGGCCACCATTTGATTGATGGCATTGTCTTCGGCCAGAAGGACATGGGCACCGGCCAGATTGTTTGTGATGGAATGATAGATTATTTTTCGGCCTGCTTTTTCCGGCTGGTAACCAAAGGCGTTCATGATTGTATCAAACAATAATGATTGTTTGATGGGTTTTGTCAGGAAATTGTCAATGCTTTCTTTGCCGAAACGGTGGATATAGCGGCCATAGTCCGATGCGCTGATAAAAATCATTGCCGGTGCCATGGATGGATAGTTTTTTCTAATCTCCTCTGCTGCTGTAATACCATCCATATCCGGCATTCTGATATCCATGATAATCAGGCTGAAAGGATCGCTCTCTTCCATGGATCCGGCACATTTTAAAATGGCTTCCTGGGAGGTTCGGGCCGTTTCAGGTCTGAACCCGAAGGATGTCACAAAACGTTTGAGTACAGCCATGGTGGCAGGGTTGTCATCCACGATCAGAGCTCGGATGCCTTCCAGTGCCTGGGGCATGATGGAGCGTAAGGATATTTCGCCGCTCAAATACTTGAATGTTGCTGTGACAATAAAGGTGCTACCGATGCCTACCTCACTGGTGACATGGATTTTGCCCTGCATAAGCTCAATGATTTTTTTGGTGATACTTAAACCCAGGCCCGAGCCCCCATGTTTTCTGGTGGTGGATGAGTCGGCCTGGGAAAAGGATTCGAATAGATTGTCAAGGCCTTGGGGACTCAACCATTGTGGTGAGATGCCGGTGCCTGTATCTCTGACTTTGAATGTCAGGGAAACGGTATCCTGGGTTTTACTCTCAAGCTCAACCGAGATGCAGATTTCTCCTTTGTTGGTGAATTTTAACGCATTAGACGTGAGATTCACCAGGACCTGTTTTAATCGTAAGGGGTCAGAGACCAGACGCTGGGGAACATTGGGCGCGATATCAATGATGAATTCAAGTTCTTTTTCTTGAATTTTGTTTCGAAACATATCCGATACCTCATCAATGACTTCACCCAGCACAAAGGGAATTTCTTCAAACTCCAACTTGCCGGCTTCGATTTTTGAAAAATCCAGAATGTCATTGATCAGGGAAAGCAGCGCCCGGGAAGAGGATTTAATGATATTCATGTATTCCCGTTGCTTGATGGACAGCTTTGAATTTTTCAAAAGGTCGCTCACACCGATGATGGCATTCATGGGTGTTCTGATTTCGTGGCTCATATTGGCCAAAAATTCGCTTTTGGCCAGTGTCGCGGCCTCTGCTTTGTTTTTAGACAGAACAAGCTCCTGGTAGGCAGCCTCAAGCTCAAGGGTCCGTTCTTTGACCAGATCTTCAAGGCGGTATCTGTGTTGGTCCAATTCTTCTTCGGATTTTTTTCTGTCAGTGATATCTTCCATGAAATGAATGGATGCGGGTTTGTTATCCCATTGTCCCCGAACGGAATCGATTTCAACCCATCGTATGTCGCCCTGTGTATTTAATAGTTTGAGTGTGGCCTTTTCCTGATTTGTGTCTGTATGCATGGTTTTGAAATGCCTTTTAGAGGCCGTATCATGCTCACTGGGATGAAGAAAATCGAGAAAGGAACGGAACTCTTTATCTTTCATTGCGTAACCGGAAATTTCTTGGGCTTTAGGGTTTCCATACTTGACCAATCCGTCTTGGATAACAAAGATACCCTCGGATGCGTTTTCGATCAGAAGGCGAAATTTTTCCTCACTTTCTTTGAGCCTTTGTTGGGTTTCCACGAGTTTCATGTAATTTTCTTCTGTGTCTTTAAGACGGACCTGGTCCATTTGAATCTCGATCAACTCCCTGTATGATTTTTCAAGGGCTATGACAAGGGCATTGGAAATCACTGAAGAAAAAAAACTGACAAAAAGGATATTGAGGTTCGAAATAAACCAGATCTGGGAATCAGGCTGGTTCGGGATGAAAATTAATGCGGCACTACCTGCGCCGACAAGGGTACCGAAGGGGAGTATGGGAAGTTTGGTGAGAAGGCCATAGGTAAAACCGCTGAATACAAGAGCCACAGTCCATACAGGCACAGATGGGTTCATGAGGGACATGCAGGTGAAGGAAAAGGGGAAGATGAAACACAGGCTGATCTCGTAATAGATTTTTTTGAATGGATGATTCAGGTTGTTTTTTAAAAAAAAGCTGTAGGAAGCAAAGATTAATATGGAGACCGATCGGAGCAAAAAACTCTCATTGTAACCTGAAATGTACCGAAGGGTGATATAAAAAAACAAATGGCCGCCAATGCCTATGCCGATGATGCTTGGCAGGAATTTCTCAGTAAAAGAATAATCAGTGAAAAATGATTTTATTGTTCCGATGGTTTTGAAATTCCTTATCATGGCAAACAACTATCCAAAGACATTGTTTTAAAACGAAAATACCGAATGAGGAGAAAGATAACGATTCGAACCTTAAGTGAAGACAAAATTAGAGACCCGGAATTAATAATTCAAACATGTCACGCGTTTATTATAAATGCAAAAAACAAGAAACTCAAAATAAAAAAACATCTTATTGGAAAACCTTTTTTACTAAAAAGTATGCTCTCTCGAAATATATTGAAATAAAACAGTATAAATTATATAATAGTTGTATTCTTTTTGATGAGAGTCCTATCATCATGCCAGATGTTCTTTCCCGTTTTGGGATTTATTCTTCAAACATTACATTGTCATCACGCATTTTTAAAATATTCCGGAGGTTATCATGGTACTATCGAATTTGATGGAACAGATATTAGGCCAGAACAGTATGGCCCGACAGGGTTACGATTATTTGTTGGACAGTATGCAACGGTCCATTTTGTTTTTGGATGTCATGCGAGAAAGGGGAAATGTCTATCTGGATCATATTGAACAAGAGCAACCCCCTGTTCTGGTTTTTGATTATGACATTATCCTTGACGGAAGAACCCTTGACCGACCTGCAAATTACGCGCTGGCCCGTATTCTTGATAAAAGAAAAAATGATTTAGAGATTCCCAGCGGAAAGGAAAGACGGAAAAAACCGGATTTGAAATCCCTGCCCACGGATTCAAAAAAAAGACCCATTGTGATTATTGACCCCAGGGCCGGACATGGCCCCGGAATCGGAGGGTCCAAGCAGGATTCTGAAATAGGCCTGGCTCTGAGCAAAGGTCATCCTGTGTACTTTTTTCTTTTTTTCACCTATCCGGCTGAGGGGCAGCTTCTTGCCGATGTGAAGAACGCCGAGATCGTTTTTCTTGAAGAAGTGAAACGGCGGCACCCGAATGCACCTCGTCCAACAGTCATTGGCAATTGCCAGGGTGGATGGGCCGGGGCCCTTGTGGGGGCTGATCGGCCGGATTTGGTCGGCCCATTAATTTTGAACGGGTCCCCTTTGTCATATTGGTCCGGTGTGGGGGGCAAGAATCCCATGCGATATAAAGGAGGCTTGTTAGGTGGTGTCTGGATGAATTCCTTGCTTGGGGATTTAGGGAATGGTTTATTTGACGGTGCCAATCTGGTCCTGAACATGGAGCTTCTAAACCCGGCCAATACTTTCTGGTCCAAGCAATATAACCTGTATTCAAAAGTGGATACCGAATCCGAACGGTTTCTTAATTTTGAAAAATGGTGGGGGGGGTTCTACATGATGACCACCGAAGAAATCCATCAGATCGTGGATGGACTTTTCGTGGGAAACAGGTTGGTCCGGGGCACCTTTGAGCTGGAAGAGGGCAAAACCATTGATCTCAAGCGGTTCAATGATCCTGTGGTGGTGTTTGCTTCCGAAGGGGATAACATCACTCCCCCACAGCAGGCGTTGAACTGGATTCATCGCGTTTACTCGTCGGTTGATGAGATCAAACGTCATAAACAGATCATCGTTTATATCGTTCATCCCACCATCGGTCATCTGGGAATTTTCGTAGCCACCTCCATCGCCAAAAAAGAGCAGAAAAAAATTATCGGAAGTGTGGAGATGATTGAATACCTTTCACCGGGTCTCTATGAAATGGTGATCGTTGATGCACCCAGTGAACCTTGGCTTAATGATTATACGGTGAAATTTGTTGAGCGGGACATTTCAGATATCATGAAGTACGATGACGGGGATGAAGAAGAAGAGGTCTTCAAACAGGTGGCGGTTATTTCCGAATTGAATGATAAGTTTTATCAGGCATTTTTAAGACCTTTTGTGCGATCGTTTACAACAAAATATACCGCTGAAGCGTTAAGGCAATCGCATCCGCTTAGAACCCAGCGATATATGTTGTCGGACCTGAACCCCTTCATGACTCCGGTGAAAACCATGGCCCATTATGTTCGGGAAAATCGGAAACAAGTGAACGGAAATAATCTTTTTTCAGAGTTGGAAAAATCCTTTTCAGAGGGTGTGGTCAATGCGTTTGAACGTTATACCGAGATTCGCGATCTGAATCAGGAAAGAAAGTTTTTCAGGATTTACAAGAACCCATTGATGAAAATCATGTTTCCTGATGCAGGTGATCTTCTTGATACTCCTGAAAAATTAAAAAATGATAGGAAAAATCTCAAGTCTGTTGTGAAAGAGGACAAAGACCAGTGGCTAACCACCATGGAAGAAGGGGGATACCCGGAAGGCGTTATCCGCATGATGGTTGCCATGGCAGGAGTGGATGGCAGTATTGATGATGCTGAGTTTAAAGTTGCAGGTAAAATTATCAAAGCCCAGAAAAGGCTGAAGAACCTGAGCCCGGATGAACTGCGGAAAATAACTCGCGAACAGGCACGTATACTTCAGACAGACTGGGACAAGGCGATTCAGACTTTACCGAAATTAATCCGTACCAAAAAAGATAAGGTACGGGCCTTAGAGTTCGCGCAGCAAATCGCCTTTGCCGATAAGGTCATTGATGACAAGGAAAAGAAACTTCTTGATACGCTGAAAACCATATTGAAGGTATAGGATCTCCCTAACTTGTTTAAAAGAACACCGATAAAAAGAGCCTCTGATCATAAGGGGGCTCTTTTTATATGGATGCATTGAAAAAGATTATTTGAATGATGTCACCAAACGTCTCGTTCATACCCTATAAGGCTTTGGTTTAATACGTTGCACGGATATGAGCCAATTGTTCATTGATTTTAGTATGTTGTCTATTTGGATGATATTTAATTGATAAATTATTTTCCATTATATGCTGTTTAGTATTGCAACTCCTTATAATACATTGTAATCAAATGACGATAAAAGTGTTATTATATTCGGTTATGTAACCACTGTTCACCCTTCCGATTGCCAGGCGGGGTACAAACTGTCGTTCATAAGTATGGGCCATGTACGCAAAGATGGTGTTCTGGCTCCTGCCTATGGTCCCCACGAAACTGTCCCAAACTGTTTTTTAAGGAGTGGAAAATGAAAAAGAGACTTGCGTTAGCCTTCTGTTGTTTATCTGTTATCATGGCATGGCATCCAATGACTTCAACTGCAAAGGAAGTGGAACTTAAGATGGCTTCTTGGGGTCCCGATCAACATTACGCTGCCCAGGCAAGGAATGTCTGGCTTGATGAGGTCAACAAGGCCTTGGTTGGGAAATGCAAAATTGTAGATTATCCTGGAGGCCAATTATACGGACCCAAAGATGTGCATAAAGCCGCGGCTAAAGGCCAGATTGATATCGCTGTAGCCCTCCAGCCTGCCATGCTGGCCATGATCCCCATGCTCCAGGGTGTCTACCTGCCCTTTGCATTTGACAATGTAGACCAGGCGGCTAAGGCCTATAGCGGCGAATCTCTGGCCATTATTGAAAAAGCCATGGAACAGAAGGGATTGAAACTGCTTTTCGTCAGTTACCTGGATGGGGTCCAAATTTTCAGCAACAAAGGAAGTATTGAAAAAATTGATGATTTCAAAGGCTTGCGTGTTTTATCCACCAGCCCCATTTTTTCTGAAATTATCGCAAAACTGGGTGCCGCACCGGATACATCCATTCCCCAGACAGAACAGTACATGGCTTTAAAACGATCTGTTTCTGATGCCATGGCCCAGGCCATCGTGGGTGGATATTTCCAGAAATCTTTTGAAGTTGCACCCTATGTTAGCAAAATGAATATGAGTTTTCCGACTATCCTGACCTGTATGAATTTGAAAAAATGGAAAACACTGCCCAAAGACGTTCAGGATACCATGATTTCGATTGGCCAGAAGCAAAGTGCTTATACTCTGGCGGTATGCAAAGGCTGGGAACAGAAATTTACCGGCGAATTGACAAAAGCTGGTGCCACTATCACTGTCATGTCAGATGCAGAACGTGCAAAAATCAAAGAGGTCAGCAAGACCATCTGGACCAAATGGGCCGATGAGAATGGAAAAGATGCAAAACGCCTTTTGGAACTGAATGGAAATTAGTGACCATGTTTAAGGTATTCTGATTAAAAAAAAATCCATGCCATTTACGAGTGCCTTTTGATGGCATGGAATTTTTTAAAAGGGCTTAGCTATATTTTATGAGTGACCGGATTCATCCCTTTTTGTGTGAATTCCCCATGAAATATCCATGGGATCCGAATGGGGGGAGCCTAAAAAAACACCGCCATCATCGTTTGATCACGATTTTCAATGTTTTTAACATATGAATCATTATACAGGATTCTGGTATGGGTCCTGGTCGGGAGATTTATCTCCTGTGATGTGACCGAAAAAAAACAGAAATAGGAAGGGGTTATGGAAACACCAGCTAAAAGAAAGTTTTTTTTGTTCCGTTGGATCGATTATTCGAGCCAGGTTGGGGGTATATTGGCATCCATCTGCTTGTTGGGGGTGACGGCCATTATCGTCTATGAAGTGATTGCGCGATATTTGTTCAACGCACCCACCACCTGGGTTGGGGAGATGAGCATCTATCTGTGCATGGCCATTGGTTTTTTGGGCCTTGCCTTTGGACTTAAAAGCGACAGCCATTTCTCAATCAGCATTGTCACCAATCGTTTGGTTCCCAAAAAACGTATTCTGTTAAAGATTTTTACCGACTTTGTTGGTTTTCTCTATTCTGCAACCTTTGTTTATAAGGGAATTGAAATGGCTAAATTTGCTTATGATATTGAGGATGTCAGCAGTGGCATGATGCAAGTCCCCTTGTGGATGCCATGGTCATTGGTCCCTATTGGAGGCTTTTTACTATCACTGCAATTTATCAACAAGCTGGCGGAAGACATTAAAAGCCTGAAACAGAATTAGTTTTTGTTTTGAAAGCTTCGTTTGAATCAGTCATTTTGAGGATGGACTTATGACACTCTATGTTATTGGTTTTGTGCTATTGTTTTTGTTGGTGTTATTCAGTGGTTTGCCTGTGGGGTTTGGCTTGGGGGTTCTTGCCATAGGATTGTTGACCACCATTGCAGGCCCGGAAATGGCCTTGAGTATCGGGATTGAAAAGGCGTATGCCTCCTTGGATACCGATGTTCTTGTGGCCATCCCCTTGTTTGTTCTGGCCGCACAGCTCATATCTGCAACAGGCATGGGCAAGCGCTTATTTGATGCAGCCAAGTCCTTTACCGGTGGGTATCGCTCCGGTCTTGGTGTGGCGACCATTGCCAGTAGCGGTGTTTTTTCAGCCATGACAGGTTCGAGCTTTGTATCTGCCTCAACCATGGGGCTGATTGCCATCCCAGAACTTCGCAAGGCAAAATATTCGGATACCATGATAGCGGCCGCTATTACAGCCGGTGGCTCATTGGGCAGTGTTATTCCTCCCAGCCTTGTTATGATCATCTACGGATTTCTCACCGATGAATCCATAGGGCGTTTGTTTATGGCGGGAATGATCCCCGGTATTATGCTGATGGTCTTCTATTCCATCGCCCTGGCCGTACTCACGAGAAAAACGGACGCTGAAAAAAACTCGGATATGATCTTGCCTGTGGAAGATGTTGAGCCGATAGAGGTCATGAGTAAAAAAACAGCCCTTAAAGAGGCCTTCTGGGGTTTGATGGCTCCGGTCATTATCCTGGGTGGTATCTATCTGGGAATATTTACGGCCAATGAAGCTGCGGCTGTGGCTGTTATTTATTGTATCGGTATTGGTTTTGTGGTCTATCGGACTTTGACCCTGAAATCCCTTTGGGAGGTTGTGATGTCTGCAACCACCGTTTCAGCAATGATTGCCCTTGTTGTCATCGGAGGAGGGATGCTGGCCCAGGGTGCTATTTTTGGACGGGTTCCCCAGAAAATTCTTGAACTGATTATACTTAAAGATTTATCACCCAATCTGCTGCTTTTTCTTGTTATTGTTTTTCTGTTTGTCCTTGGCATGTTTATGGAAAGCGTTTCCTTGATGTATCTGGCCATTCCCTTGCTTCATCCGGTTGTTGTTCACGTTGGATGGGACAATGTCTGGTTTGGTGTGATCTTGTTGATCAACGTCAACCTGGGGCTTATTACGCCACCCATGGGCGGGGTGCTCTATATCGTATCACAGATTGGAGCCATTCCCTTTAATAAGGTAGTCAAGGGCGCTTTGATGCCCATTGCCGTGTTGCTTTTGGTTATGTTTCTGATGATTCTTTACCCCCCCATCGCAACATGGTTGCCAAGTTTGATGTAAAAATGATAATGTGCATTGGCTTGATATCAATGCAGAATGTTTAAGGGCGGAATATTTAAGGTCGGTGCACATCCCATGTGCCCGGCATCCAAAGTAAACGGATAAACGAGCGGATGACCTTGCCTGATCGGCAGGGTTGGTAGGAGAGTGGGACACATGGTTCGACACATAAAAAAAATTCTTTTTACGACGGATCTTTCCAAAAGTGCCATTGAAGTCTTTGAGCAGACAGTCGCCCTGGCGACCCAGACCGGTGCTTCCATTGTTATGCTGCACGTGATTGAAGACGGGTCAACCAGTGGCCAGAACCGGACGGTTCATCTGGTCAACAAGGACGATTATGAAAAAATAAGAAATGACCGAAGTAATATGGTTAAGAATGTTCTGATTGGTAAAATGAAATCCATTCCTCTTATTCAAAACGCACTTCAGGAACTCGGTAAGAATGCCAACGATAAGATGTGTGTAGAGAATATCCCGCCCGTTATCATTGATGATATTATTGTCCTCTACGGTATTGCTGCCGATTTGATTACACAGATGACCGAAATCGCAGAGTGTGATCTCGTTGTCATGGGTTACCATAAAAAAGGTTCCATACTCAAAGCTTTGATGGGCAGTGCGGGTAAGAGGGTTCTTCAGCAGAGTAAGAAGCCGTTGATGTTGGTGCCCCTTGAATCATAGTGCCCGTCCAGAAACAGCATATTCCGATCCATGACTGCGTTCTCGGGGTTTCGGAGTCTGATGGCGCTGTAGGGGCAGGCCGCCATAATCGCTAAGTTGTTTGTTTGGATAATCGCAATCGAAAAGAAAATGAAATGACAATCTGCTATGCCGCCTCGTTCCCAGGCTCTTGCCTGGGAATGCCTACATGGAGGCTCTTGCCTCCAGATGCATGGCTGGAGCCATGCGGAATACACTCCCAGGCAGGAGCCTGGGAGCGAGAAGAAACACAATGCCTTGCCTATGGACCTTTTTCATAAATTTTTCTCACAGAGGCACAAAGATCACAAAGAAAAACTATCATTACCAAGCTTTTAGCCCTTCTCCGTGATTTTTGTGCCTCAGTGAGAGACCTATATTTTGGTCGTGGCTTTGAAGCGATAAGCCCTTCGTGTCCTTCGTGTGCTTCAGCGACCAACGGGAGTGGGTGGTAGATAAAAAAAATGTATACGTCCCAAGCCAGCGTCTGGAAACGAGTGTGGCTTACCCGTGAACGAATACAAAAAAAGTCCGGCAGATTCTGCCGGACTTTTTGATTGGACGATTTATTCACCCGTGAAATTGGGTTCCCGTTTTTGCATAAAGGACATGAAGCCTTCGATGGCATCTTTGGATGTGGACACCAGGTCACTGCCCTGGGATTCCATGGCAAGACCCTGGTCTTTGCCTTCGTATTCTCCGGCTGACATGGCTTTGAGGACGGCGCTGACGGCAAGGGGAGGACGCTTGGCAATGGCAGCGGCCAGTTCAAGGGCATCGTCCAGGGTTTTTCCGGCTTCTGAGATTTTGTTGACAAGGCCGATTTCAAAGGCTTCCTTGGCATCGATTCGTTTGCTGAAAAGAATCATATCCAGCGCTTTGGCTTTACCCACGATGGCTGAGAGTCTCTGGGTTCCGCCCCAACCTGGAATAATGCCCAGATTCAGTTCGGTGAGACCGATTTTGGCTTTGGGTGTATCCACCATGACTCTGAAATGACAGGACAGGGCCAATTCAAGGCCTCCACCCAATGCAAATCCGTTGATGGCTGCAATGACAGGTTTGGGAAAACGGTCCACACGTCGCCATAATTCACGGCCAAGGGGGGCTGTCTTTGCCACATTGCCGGCATCGCTTACATCAAAACCTGCTGAAAAACATTTTTCTCCGGCTCCGGTGAGAATCATGACCCTGACATCCTTATCATGTTCAACATCATCCAACGCTTTTTTGAAATCCTCCATGGTGGCAAGGTTCCAGGCATTGGCCGGAGGATGGTTGATGGTGACAATGGCGACATGGTCTTTTTTTTCAATTTGGATATTATCAAGTTGCATACATGGCTCCTAAAAATAAAGTGTGTTTTGAACCCATTTGAGTTCTTATTCTTTTCTGAGATCCTTTCTCAGAATTTTTCCAACTGTTGATTTGGGTAGTTCCGTTCTGAATTCTATTTTTGTCGGCAATTTGTATTTTGCCAGTTTGTCCTTGCAGTAATCAATCAATTCTTCTTCCGTAGCAGTCTGTCCGGCTTTGAGAACCACGAAGACTTTGATCTGTTCACCACGGGTTTCGTGGGGTATGCCGATGGCACAGGCTTCCTCCACTTTGGGGTGTTCATAAAAAATTTCATCAATATCACGTGGATACACGTTGTAACCTCCTGAAAGAATCATGTCTTTTTTTCTGTCCACAATATAAAAATAACCGTCTTCATCCATTTTGGCAATGTCACCGGTATAAAGCCATCCGTCTTTCATCGTATCGTTTGTGGCATCGGGACGGTTCCAGTAGCCCTGCATCACTTGGGGCCCCCGGATTACAAGTTCACCGATTTCACCTGTGGGCATATCAGTCATTCCGTCATCAAGGCTGACAATGCGGCATTCCGTGTCGGATATGGGGAGACCGATACTACCGATTTTACGTGTTCCCTTAAATGGATTCGAATGGGTAACAGGAGACGATTCAGTCATTCCGAAACCTTCTGAAATTGATGCCCCTGTTTTTTCCTGGAATGTTTTAAGAACTTCCACAGGAAGGGGTGCGCTTCCCGAAAAACAGCCTTTGATACATGAAAGGTCTGTTTTAGCCATGTCCGGGTGGTTAAGCATACCGATCAGCATGGTGGGGACCAGGGGTGCGAAGGTGGGTTTGAATTTTCGAATGGCCTCCAGAAGTTCCTTGGGCTGGGGTTTGGGAATCAGCACAATGGTCCAGCCTGCTGAAAGGGCAAGATTCATGGAACATGAAATCCCGAAAATGTGAAAAAAGGGCAGGGCGCCAAGCATGATTTCATGATCGCCCTCAATGAATTCCGGGAACCAGGCATCCAGTGCCTGGGGTTGTTTGATCAGATTGCTGTGGCTGAGCATGACACCTTTGGAAACCCCTGTGGTTCCACCGGTGTATTGAAGCATGGCAATATCATCGGGTTTGATGGTGACCACCGGTGGATTGGGTTTGTGGGATTTAATCACATCCTTCCACGAATAGAGACGGTCAGCAGGCTTCACATCGGCTGCCAGTTTTTTCTTTTTTGCCACCAGGGGAAAAAGAAGGCTTTTTGGAAAGGGGAGATAATCGCCGATGGATGTATAGATGATCTGATTAATGGTCGTTTTGGGACGAAGGTCCAGCATTCTGTCCACAAGAAGGTCAAGGGTCACAAGAACTTTGGCTTGGGAATCGTTGAACTGGTGTTCAAGCTCACGATTGGTGTAAAGTGGGTTGTTCATCACCACAATTCCACCCATTTTCAGGATCGCTGCGTAAGCGACCACGCAGGGAATGATATTGGGAAGAAGAATGGCCACACGATCACCCTGTTTGACTCCAAAATCATCAAGACAGCTGGCAAAACGGTTTCTCATACCGATAAGCTCTCGATATGTCATGGTGTATCCCATGAAAATCAAGGCGGGTCGGTCCGGGTATGTTTGGGCAATTTTTTCTAGTTTTTCCGGCAGGCATATGTGTTCATAATCAATATTGTGAGGGACACCGTTGTCGTAATGGCTGAGCCATGGCTTATCTGAGTACGTGATGATTTCAGACAAAGTAACCTCCTTGTTCGCGAGAATGATTTCTGTGACGAGCCTGGTTTTGAAATGGTGATATTACTATTTCATAGCATGATCCCCTTAAAAATCAAATGATAAAACAAGGCATAAACAAGATCACATAAGCTGAAGGAAATTGAGGGGTTCGCTCCGTCACAGGAGGAGGAACATGCTTAAAATTTCTGGAGGTGAATACGGTGTTGTTTTACGGCTACTATGTCCGGGTTGATCTGAAATTATCAAAGAACTATAAAAGATCCGCAGCCTTTGACAGGCTGCGGATCATATAAGCAGTCCGTGTGATCAGACTTTTTCTATCAGAACGGCAACGCCGTTACCAAAACCGCCGCACAGAGTGGCGATTCCGTATTTTGCGTCGGGCTTTTCCGTTTTCATTACATTAAGAAGTGTAACGATAATTCGAGCACCGGATTCACCCAGAGGATGACCCAGAGCAATGGCGCCGCCCCAGAGATTTACTTTATCAAAGGGTGCGTTGGGTTTGTCGATACCGGTTTCACGGATGCAGGCAAGGGCTTGTGCCGCAAAGGCTTCGTTCATTTCCACAACACCGATGTCTTCTTTTTTGATGCCTGTTTTTTTGATGATTTTTTCGATGGTAACAGCCGGTCCCATACCCATAATCGTGGGATCATTTCCTTCCTGGACTCCGAAGGAGTATTTGTACGTGTAGGAAAGGCCCAGTTCATCCGCTTTTTTCCGGCTCATCATCAAAAGGGCCGCTGCACCGGCAGTCAAGGGTGAAGATGTGGCAGCCGTGACACGGCCATCCAGTTTGAATGGTGTTCTCATGGTGGCCATATGGGCTGGATCAAGGGTTTCACGGATCCATTGATCTTTTTCAACCAAGAGGTCGTTACCGGCCTCGTCTTTGCCCATGAGAGGAACGATTTCTTTCTTGAATTTTCCTGAAATGGTTGCAGCATGGGCATTCTTGTGGGAATAGATGGCCATGTTTTCCATGTCGGCTCTGGAAATGTCGTACATTTCAGCGACTTTTTCTGCGGTGTTGCCCATGGGGATATCACCGATGAAGTAACGTTGCATGAATTGGTCCGGGAATGCCATATTGGCGCCCATGGGAACCTTTTCCATATCTTCAACGCCAGCTGCGATCATGATGTCCGCTTCTCCGGTCATGATGGCTCTGGCTGCGTTGATGGTGGCTGTCATGCCTGAAGGGCACTGGTTGGAAACGGTCTGGGATCCTACGCGCTCCGGATAACCATGGGCAAGCCAGGCCAATCGACCGATATCATTCTGGTAGCCCGAAGGATTGGCAGTACCCACGATAACGGTATCCACGTCTTCGGGTTTGACTTTGGGATTTCTTTCAAACAGAGCTTTGTATACGGCAGCTAAGGTCTGATCTGGTTTGAGCTCCTTGAACCATCCTTTTTGTGCATGGGCCCGGACATTGGCGGTTCTGACACCATCGATAAATACGCATTCTCTTAATTCCATCGTTAAAATCTCCTCGTTGAATGTTTCTCAAAAAACATGAACCGGTTTGAATACGAAAGATGTACGTGTGACGATTTATTTTTTTTAAAATAGTATAAACAATTCATTAAAAAATATATAGTGAGACTACACACTATGTGTTACAACCGTATAATTTATTAGTCTGATCGTTGTCAAGAAGATAAATCGATTTTTTTTTACTGTTGACGAAAAATCAATCTGACGCTAAGTATTGTCCCGAAAATTGTTAAAATAAAGTGGCTTGTGGGTGGGTCATAATTACGCCTGCCCTGGATATGACCCTGAGGATGGCCAATCATGAAAATCAGTGAGTTAGTCAGCCGTACAAACGTGGCTCGGGAAACGATCCATTATTATATCCGGGAAGGGGTGCTGGCCAAGCCCCGGAAAAAAGGGAAGAACACGGCGGACTATGACGAAGGTTACATCGATCAGATACGGATCATCAAAGGTCTTCAGGATAACTATTACCTGCCCCTTTCAGTCATAAAAAAAATTCTGAAAAGCCAGAAAAAGAAATCGGTTCTTGATCAGTCGACCTTATGGATACACAGCGAATATTCCAGACCCATTGATCAGCTTTTATCCGAAGTGGTGGAAGGCAGGGAAAAATTCATCGAACTCACAGGACTGGATGGCCGATGGGTGGATCAGATGGAATCCTGGGGTGTTCTTGCGTCCCAGGTCCGGAATGGTGTTAAAATTTATTCCAGGGATGATGTGGTCATCGGAAAACTGATCTCTGATATGGGTACTTCGGGTTTTGGCTCCAAGGAGGGGTATGATCCGGAAGAACTCCGCCGTTTTGTGGATTTTTTCAGGTCTGTTGCCAAGGATTGGATGATCCGATATATCGAACCCAGCCTTGAAATGGCCACCTCCGAGGATTTTACGGCCAAGGGTGGTCAGTTTACGGAAATGATGAGCCTCTTTTTTTACCATGCCTTTCGGCGAATCGTACGCGAAGAATTCGCAAAATTCTTGAAAAATATTGCCAAAGATTAACCTGAAAATCGGTTAAATAGCACTGAAGAACACGAAGAGCACCTTGCGGCAGACAGTGTTCCAATGTCCGTGGTCGTCTGTGTTCGTCTACGAAAGAAATAGCCTGGACAAACATGGACTGTCACGGACAAACATGGACTGTCACGGACAAGCACGGACTGTCACGGACAAGCACGGACTGTCACGGACAAGCACGGACTGTCACGGACAAGCACGGACTGTCACGGACAAGCACGGGCTGTCACGGACAAGCACGGGCTGTCACGGACAATCACGGACTGTCACGGACAAACACGGGCTGTCACGGACAAACACGGACATGTTCCGCAGACGGTGTTGCAAGGCCTGGGATTGAAACGTTGTTTTCTTTTTTATCCATCACCCGTTCGTGCAGATCACTGAAGAACACGAAGACGGGCAATTAAAGCCTCTGGCGGCCGTGCCCTTAAATGAAATCCGACGTTATTTAAACAAATGGCAAAGTCCTATAGCCGTGGTCATGGCAAGGACATACCAGACAAGAAATTTTATTGAATTCCGGATCATGCTGTCTCTGTGCTGATCCATGGAATTGTTCCAGGTTTCCTCGGGTGAGATCAGATATTTTATAAAGTCTGTGATGGATGATATGTTCATGGTTTTTTCGTCCCGGTGAATCACGATGGATCTGTCTTTGTTTTTTTGGTGTGATTTTATATGGAAAAGGTGTAAAAAAACAGATACAGAATTTTAGAAAAATAAGCATAACAGATCCGGGAGATTCCATGAAATTATCAAAAGAGCCTTTTCACTATGAGCGTCTGGTGGAAGAACTTGAATTGAAGATCGCCAACGGGACATATAAAATCGGTGAGAAGCTGCCTTCGATCAGGGATTTTCATGAGCAGCAGAACCTGAGTATCAGTACGGTGTACAAGGCCTATGTCGAACTTGAAATGATGGGATTGGTCGAGGCCAGGCCCAAATCTGGCTACTATGTGAGTGGTTTTACCAAAACCCTCAAAGAACCTACCTTCAGCCTTAAAAAGTCTCCGCCCAGAAAGGTTGATCTGGCCGCCATTATTCATACGGTCCACCAGGCCATCAGCGACCCCCGCATGCTTCCCCTCGGGGGACTTGTGATCGCTCCGGAACGTTTGCCCTACAAGCAATTCGCACGAATACTAAAAGGGATATCGGCAGACCTTATGAAGTCCCTTCTTGTGTATGAACTGCCTGAGGGGAATATAGAACTCAGACGTCAGGTGGCCATGAGGACACCGGGTATTGAAGGCGGGGTGGACCCCGACGATATTATTATGACCAATGGCTGTATGGAGGCCCTGGCCTTATCTCTCCAGGCTGTGGTTCGCCCTGGAGATACGGTGATTATTGAGCGGCCCACCTTTTTTGTCGTTCTCCAGCTTCTGGAGGAAATGGGTATTTACGTCATCGAAATTCCCACGGACCCCACAACGGGCATGGATATGGCTGCCCTGAAAAAAATCATTGAAACAAACACAGTCAAAGCCTGTATCACCCAGCCGAATTTTCAGAATCCCCTGGGGGCACTTATGCCCGACGCTACCAAGCGTGACATGGTGGAATTCTTGAACAGCAAAGACATCGTCATTATTGAAGACAATATCTATTCGGAACTTTATTTCGGGGAGTCCAAACCCGTGTCCTTGAAACGGTTTGACAGGAAAGATCTGGTGATTACCTGCTCGTCGTTTTCCAAAACCCTTGCCCCAGGCCTCAGAATCGGCTGGGTGATTCCGGGGCAACGGTTCAAAGATCGGATACAACGGTTGAAAACAGGTTTTTCCGTTTCAACTTCGTCACTGGATCAGTATGTTCTGGCTGAATTTCTTTCCGGTGGCGGCTATGACCGCCACTTAAGGGTCTTGCGTTCCCAGGTCAGAAAGCAGGTCCGGGCCACGGCCCAGGCGGTGCAGAATTTTTTTCCGGAAAAAACACGCCTGATGATACCCCAGGGCGGTGCCTTTCTCTGGGTGCAATTGCCCGATGGAATTGACAGCGTGGCGTTGTACTGGAAAGCCCTGGAGCATAAGATCGCCATTTTGCCGGGAACCGTTTGCTCGGCATCCCATATGTTTGGAAACCATGTGCGCCTGAGTTGCGGATATCCGGTCACCAACACCATTCTTGAAGGGATTCGGACCTTGGGGAATCTGGTGCGTGGGATGGACAAAGAAAACACTTTATCCCATAGAAAAAAAAGTTTATAAGACAGGCACGAAAAAAGGCCATAAATCCGAACATCGATGAAGGGAGATTTATATGGAAAGCATCATGGCATTGTCTGTGCTGGACGGACGGTACAAACGCCTGACCAACGAACTCAGGGATACGTTCTCGGAGTATGGGCTGATTAAATTCAGGGTCAGGGTGGAAATCGAATGGCTCAAATTTCTGGTCAGGGATTTGAAGCTTGCGGATATCTCTGAAGCTGATCTTACAAAGGCCGATGGGATAATGGCCGCATTCAACGGTGACAGCGCACTAAGGGTCAAGGCTATTGAAAAAACAACAAACCATGATGTAAAAGCCGTGGAGTATTATATCAAAGAAGAGCTGGACCGTTCAGGTTTGTCAGCCATACGGGAATGGGTTCATTTTTCATGTACTTCCGATGACATCAACAACACGGCCTATGCCTTGATGATCAAGGAGGGCATCAGCCTTGTTCTTGTGGTGATGAAAAATCTTCTTGACGTCATTGAAACCCTTGCCTTGACATACAAAGGCCAGGCCATGATGTCCCGGACCCATGGCCAGCCCGCAACCCCCACAACCACAGGCAAGGAAATGGTGAATTTTGCCTGGCGACTGAGAAAAGAGATCCGGGTCATGGAAGCCCTTGAGATCGAAGCCAAAATGAACGGGGCCACCGGGAATTTCAATGCCCATGTGTTCGCCTTTCCGGACATTGACTGGATTGCTGCTGAAAAAAGATTTATTACGGATTGCCTTGGCTTGAAACCCCTCTTGTATACCACCCAGATCAATCCCAACAGCTACATTTCACAGACCCTCCATTCCATGATACGTGCTGCGGCCATTATCATTGATATAGACCGGGATATGTGGGGTTACATTTCCCTGGGCTATTTCAAACAGAAACTCAAGGATGGAGAGGTGGGTTCCTCAACCATGCCCCACAAAGTAAATCCCATTGATTTTGAAAACAGTGAAGGGAACATGGGTATCGCCATTTCCATGATGGAACACCTTTCCGTGAAGCTGCTTCAGTCACGTTTCCAACGGGATTTGACTGACAGTACGGTGTTGAGGAATATGGGAGCTCTTTTTGGATATTATTTGATTGGGCTTAAGAACGCCATCAAAGGCATGGGCAAGCTTGAGTTGAACCGGGATGCGATTCTAAAAGATCTTCACGAAAATCAAGAGCTTCTGGCTGAGCCTATCCAGACGGTTATGCGTGTATATGGTGAAGACAAGCCCTATGAAAAGCTCAAGGAACTGACCCGGGGTGTGAAAATTACCCGTAAAACCCTGTCGGATTTTATCGCAAAGCTTACAAAAATTCCTCCCGAGGTCAAAGAACGCATGATGGAGCTGAGTCCCGAGACGTATACGGGCCTAGCCGAACAGCTGGTGGATGAGTATTTCAGGGAAAAATGAGCAGTGAATTCTTGGGGCGGCTTGGGCTGTGGACTGGGGCATAGGTCCTATGGGTCTCATGAGTTTTATAGGTCTCATGGGACTTATGTCATGTGGATAAGTCCGCGGTCCCAATGGGTATTAACTGGGACCGCGGACCGTCTTCCCCCGATCGTTGTTTTGAACCCACGATTGTGCATCCAAATTCTAAGTGATCCGGCTTAAGGGCCGGAGGACATGACATAAAAAAAAATCATTGTGATGAGCTGCTTTTCTTTTCTTCGGTATGTTCAGAGAGAAATGCTTTGGTGGAGATCCGGTTTTTTTTCAGAAGTGCATAGAAATGAGAGCGGGAAAGCCCTGATATCTTAAGTATTTTTTGAATATTATTTTGGGTGTAGCGGATAATTTCCTCCAGGTATTTTTTTTCCATACTTGATTTGAATTGTTTGAGGTCGGGTGTGTTACGTTCAAACATGGATGGGGGCATGAATTCCGACGCCAGGGGAAGTGTACACCCCAGACTCCCAGGGCGGGCAGGTGCTTGATGTGTGGTGTCCCTGTTTTTTTCAATGGATGATCGGGTGACCTCAATGCGGACATCCTGGGGAAGGTCCATGGCATAGAGGGTGTCCTTGGTGCCGGATGCGATGACGGCACGTTCAAGTACATTGAACAATTGGCGGACGTTTCCTGGCCAGGGATGATCCGAAAGAATGGTGAAAAATTCCGGATCAGCGTGTTTTGGGGGCAGATTGTATTTTTTGCAAACATAACGGATATGGGCAAGGGCCAGATCCTTTATGTCCATGCTGCGTTCCCGCAACGGTGGCAACGTAAGGGTAATGGTACAGATTCGAAACAGAAGATCCTGCCGGAAGGTGTTTTCGTAAATCATGGTTTCAAGGGATCGGTTGGTTGCGGCAATGAGCCTGAAATCACTGTGAATTTCCTTGGTATCCCCCACGGGTCTGAATCGTTTCTCCTGAAGAACTCTCAGAAATGTTTTCTGGATGGATAAAGGTAACTCGCCGATTTCATCAAGAAAAAGTGTGCCTTTATGGGCAGATTCCACCAAGCCGATTCGGTCGGTGACAGCACCGGTGAACGCCCCTCTTTTATTGCCGAAAAGGAGGCTTTCCACCAGAGTTTTGGTCAGGGAGGCACAGTCCACAATGATGAAATTCTTATGGGCCCTGTTGCTGTTGTCATGGATTGTTTTTGCAAAAAGCTCCTTGCCGGTCCCGGTTTCCCCGGTGATAAGCACGTTGGATTCTGTTCGTGCAGCCTGGCCCACGATGTCGAAACAGCGTTTCAATTCCGGGCTGCTCCCGATGATGTGGGACACCTTGAGATGGCTGACCTTG
>Ga0180007_10002116_pt1 | contig 24415 bp, 20 predicted proteins | sample MM_PC_MetaG_FD_121122 | JGI IMG/M metagenome (GOLD analysis project Ga0180007, IMG submission 121122) | Groundwater microbial communities from the Aspo Hard Rock Laboratory (HRL) deep subsurface site, Sweden - MM_PC_MetaG | ecosystem: Environmental > Aquatic > Deep subsurface > Groundwater... | reverse complement strand
GTAAATGTGAATAATAATTGGTTCATAGTGCCATCGAAATCAAGAACTGCAAGTTGTGCATTGTTGTTCCACCATTCAACAGCGGTATCAACATAAGTGATGGTAACATTGGTTTCTGTTTCATAAACTGTAGTTGTACCATAGCCAATCCATTCTGGTTCACCACTGTCATATGATAAAGTTGCACTGTGAATTGTAAATGTACCACTAGCTGGTGCAGTATTTGGTTCAGCAAATATGAATACATTTGCGAATGCTTCTGCAGTAAATACTAGTGTCACAGGATCTGTATCAGCAAATGTTATGCTTTGTTCTAAAGCACTATTGTCATTTGGTTTGATTAATAATGTTTGTCCAACAGTACCCGACAAAACCATAGTTAATGTGTTTAATCCAGCAACTTCGTTTGCATTGAACTGAACTCTTAACCATTCCCATTCATTACCAGCAAGTTTAGCATAATCTACAGTGATTACGCCATCTACAGTAGTCAATGTATAAATAGTAGATACATTAGGAATCCAGTCTTCAACTACAAATGTATAACTTAATGTAGCACTTAAAATTTCAAATGATCCGGTTGCTGGTGCAGTATTAGCTTCAGCAAAGAAAATGATATTTGCAAATGCATCTGCATGGACAACAACTGTAACTGGTTCAGCACCAAATGTAACAGCTTGTTCTAAAGCACCGCTATCATTTGGCTTAATTAAAACAGTCTTTCCAGCAGTTCCTTGAAGAACCAGAGTCAAAGTGTTAAGACCAGCAACTTCTTGAGTATCAAAGTTTTGTCTAAAGAATGCCCATTCTTGTCCTGCTATCTTAGTGTAATCAACTGTGACGACACCATTAACTGTAGTAAATGCATAAGTTCCTAGATCATTTTCAACCCAATTTGAGTTGATATCAATAATGAGTGTTGGATCTAGGTCAGGTGCGACATATGATAAGACTGCACTAATGATTTCAAATGTTCCAGTAGCATCATCAACGCCACCTTCAGCAAACATAATGATTTCAGTAAATGCTGATGCTGTAAATGTTACTGTCGCTTCATCAGTACCTGAGAAAGTAACCCATTGTTCAACACCATTAGCTTTAACCAGAACTTGCTTACCATCCGTTCCTTTTAATGTAATATTTAATGTGTTCAATCCAGCAACTTCTTCTGGAGTGAATACACTCTTCATGAATACCCAACCTTGAGCAACTTTGGTATAAGTAACTAATACTGTATCATTAACAGTTGTTGTGAAAGTATAGGTTCCAGCATCGTTTTCAGCCCAAGTATCTTGTAAACTGAAATCAGATGTCATGAATGTTGTGCTGTGAAGTGTGAACGTGCCTGAGCCTGAACCACCTGGAGCAGCAAAGATAACAACCTTATTGATTGTTGCTAAAGAAGTAGGTAACATAGCAGATAAATCTATAACAACTGTTTGTCTAGTTCCATCAAATGTAACGGATTTTTCGATATTGCCTGATGGACTTTCAACCTTGAATAAAGCTGTCTTGTTTAAAGTACCTGTAACTTCAAATTCAAGTTTAGCAAATGTACTTAAATCTCCTTCAATATGACCAACCATGTATGCCCAATCAGATGTCTTGTTATAATCAACAACTAGATCTGATCCATCTTCAGTTAAAGTATAATTCAAATCTCCACCATCATACCATTTTGTAACAGCAAATGATAAGTCAGTGCCATTATAAACATTCTTGATGATGACAGGGGGTTGATAGTCATATTCTGCTGTCATGAAAGCTTCATGAATAACAAAATCACCAGTACCAATAGCACCTGCTTTACCAAAAGCGAAGATAGCTGTTATCGCATTCTTTTCTGCTGCTGTCATTGCTGAAATATCAACAACGACTTCTTGTTCTTCAGCTGTTAAGAAAATGAAATTTTCATAACCATTAGCTGCTTTAAGTAAGAATTTTTGTCCAACAGTACCACTTACGATTGCTACAACATAATTGAATTCTGAAAAGTCACCTTGAACTTGAGACTGCATTGTTGACCATTCTTGGCCAGCAGCTTTATCAAAGGACACGACTGTTGTAGTACCTACATATGAGATTGTATAAGTCTCTTCAGCGAAATTTTCCCATTTCATGTTGAAATCAAAAGTTTCATCTGTTCCATTATATTCATTTACATTTGTAGGAATGTTGTTAAAATCTGATTGAATGATAAATCCTGTAGCAACTGCAACATCAAATTTCAATTGTGATATTGTAATATTGCCAATAGAATCTTCCTTGCCTGGAGCGGCAATAACAACTACTTTGTCAACTTTAGCTAAGAAAGCTGAATCAGCCAACAAATTCCATTCATATGTGCCTTGAATGCCTGTAACATTGAGTCCAACTTCCTTTGCAGGTGTTGAATCATTTGTTTCCAGTTTAACAAGCATTGTTCCTGTGCCTTCAACAGTAATAACAAGCTTCTTAAATATAGAAAGGTCTTGAGTGATATCAGCACTACTCATAAATGCATATGGGAAGGTAGCTTTATCATAAGAAAAGTCTAATTCAGATGTTGTATTGGTGTTTAAGGTGTACACACCATCTCCACCATCTGTCCATCCGCCTAAAACGTTGAATTCAGTAATTTCAGGGATGATTTCTTCTTCTGGCTTACATGCTGTGATCCCAAAGGCTAATCCAACCATTAACAAAACTGTAAATAGTTTAAAAACTTTGTTCATTTTTCTCCTCCTAAATTTTTTATTGCTTAGATTCTTGTTTAACTCAAGCTATTCGAAACGTTTCGAGTTTTAGCTAAAATATAATCCAGATCATATTTAATCCTATCAGTAATCGCTCACGCATGTTTTTTTTGCAAGGATTAGATAATTTTGCCATGAAACTGGATGCTTTAATCATATTTTTTCTAGCGCTCGATATAGTCATCGAAACGTTTCAATCATATTATAATGTAATCGCTTTCTTTTTGCAACATAATTTACCTTAAAACCTTATTTTTTGTTAAATCTCTGAAAATATGAGCTTTACATAAAAAAATAGAAACCATTTCTGATTTCTATTTGACATGATTACTTAAGTTATTTTTTTAAATTATAAAACGATTTTAATCCTAAATACTGTGCAGTTTCTGCAAGTTGATCTTCAATTCTTAATAATTGATTGTATTTTGCAATACGATCTGTTCTTGAAGCAGAACCTGTCTTGATTTGACCAGCATTGGTTGCTACAACGATATCAGCAATTGTTGTATCTTCTGTTTCACCACTTCTATGTGAAACAACTGCAGTATATCCAGCACGTTTTGCCATTTCAATTGCATCAAATGTTTCTGTAAGTGTACCAATTTGGTTCACCTTGATTAAGATTGAGTTTGCAATACCCATTTCAATACCTTTAGCAAGTTTTTCAGTGTTTGTAACGAATAGATCATCACCAACTAATTGAATTTTCTTACCAAGCTTTTTACTTAGGTAAACCCAACCTTCCCAATCGTTTTCATCTAATCCGTCTTCGATTGAGATAATAGGATATTTTTCAACGAGTTCAGCATAGAAATCAGAAAGTTGTTCGCTTGTGAATACTTTTCCGCCTTCTCCCGCTAATACATAAGTCTTAGTTTCCTTATTATAGAATTCTGATGAAGCGACATCCATACCTAAGAAGATATCTTTGCCAGCAACATATCCAGCTTTCTTGATTGCTTCAAGAATAACTTGAAGTGCTTCTTCATTTGATCCAAGATTTGGAGCAAATCCACCTTCATCACCTACGCTTGTGTTATATCCCTTAGCCTTAAGAACACTCTTAAGATTATGAAATACTTCAACTCCCATACGTAAAGCTTCTTTAAATGTTTTAGCACCTACAGGAAGAATCATGAATTCTTGGAAATCCACATTGTTATCTGCGTGAGATCCACCATTGATGATATTCATCATAGGAACTGGTAATTGTTTTGTATTGAAACCACCAAGATATTGGTATAATTCAATACCTAAGAAATCTGCTGCTGCTCTAGCTGCAGCCATTGAAACGCCTAAAATTGCATTTGCACCCAATTTTGACTTATTTTTTGTACCATCAAGTTCAATCATTAACTTGTCAATACCAACTTGGTTGGTAACATCGATTCCAACCAATTCTGGAGCTATAATTTCGTTCACATTGTGAACAGCATTAATTACCCCTTTTCCTAGATAACGTTTTTTGTCACCGTCTCTAAGTTCTACTGCTTCGTGTTCACCTGTTGATGCTCCTGATGGAACCATCGCGCGTCCAAAAGCACCAGATTCTGTATAAACTTCAACTTCAATCGTTGGATTACCTCTTGAATCTAAAACTTCGCGTGCGTAAATATCGCTAATAAATGGCATTTTTTTCACTCCTTTATTTAGTTTTTGCCTTGTTATTCTACTACTATATATTATACACAAATTGTTTGTGTTTATAAAGTAAATCTTCAATAAAAACGTTTACTTTAGATATCTAACGATATATATGTTAATTACAATGAAAAAGAAGACATCTAATAAATTTATTACTGTTAAAAACCTTGCAGCAAATATGTTTAGAAAATTAAAGTAACGAAGAGGATCAAATATATATAATAGGTTGTCAGTAAATGAAGAATCGGTCATATATACAATACCTGATGAATATGTAGCATGCATTAAATAGTATGTGAGGAAAACTGCTAAAATAGCAACCACTGAATAAAGAACATGATAAATACTATATGCTTCATGCATTCTTCTTGACAGTACTACTGCAAAAACAAAGAGCAAAAAGAATTTAAATTCTATACCTATATACACATCTATTAATAGATAAATAGAACCTACCAATAACCCACCAACAACAGACATAAAAAGAGCTTGTTTTATCACAGATAATAAATCTTTACGATTGATAGGTTCTTTAAACATTTCTAATAATTTCATTTGATTTCCTCAAACCAAGTATAACACATTATAACTCTAAGTACTTCATTCTAGGTTTTAGCATCATAAAGATTATGCTTATCAAAATACCCTTGATGATATTAAATGGCATATACAATGTAAATGTTGTCCAAAAGAACTGTCCATAGGTGAATGGAGAATCTGGTATAAATGAAAATACTGTAAAATGAACTCTACCACTGATTGAGACGCTATAAGGTGGTAACGTATAATAAAGTGGTGTTGCAACAAAGAAATTAACAGCATACAAAATCACAGTTAAAAATCCTGTAATCATCGCAGTTGTCACAATAATTTCCTTAAGATGCATTTTATTACCATTGACACTGACTTCATATAATAATGGTTTTTCATTAAGCTTTAATACTTTTCTAGATAGATTATAAGCGAAGATGATTGAAAATGATGCAAACATCGCAAGCATTTCACCAACGAGTTCTCCTGGATCAAATCCTCTAAAAATTCTTCTTGCTACTGTTCTGACCAAAACAACCATCAAGGTTTCTTTTGTTCCTAGAACAAGCAATGCAACCAATATAGCAATCTCACTGAAATCCAGTTTAAGATAGCTAGCAAGCGGCCATGGAATTTCAATTAAAGAAAGAACAATTGAAACTGCGGCTAGTGAAACAACATATAACATTTTTTTTAATCGTAAGTAATTTGACATGATTTACCTCCTATGTAACAAAAAATCGCCAAATTACTTCGGCGACAAAAAGGCATGTCAAATTGACATTACTTCTTCCATCCAGACTTTACTGTCGGTCCTTGAGTTACACAAGGTCTGCCCTAAGGCTCGCGGACTATTACCGCCGGTAGGGAATTTCACCCTGCCCCGAAGTATTACATATATATTTTATCATAATATTTATAATATTCAAACATGTTCACTTGAAAACGTTTTTTTTGCATAGAATGACCTATCCATTGGATTTTCAAGTATAATAGATGTGATAAAGCTTTCGAAGGAGTATATAATGAAAAAAAAATTTGCAGCATTAATCATTATGGATGGCTATGGTCTTGCACCAGATAGTGATAGTAACGCAGTTTCACTTGCTAAAAAACCATTTTTAGATCAATTATTTAAGGAATATCCCAATAATGTCTTAGAAGCAAGCGGAGAAAATGTCGGTTTACCTGAAGGTCAAATGGGCAATAGTGAAGTTGGTCATCTTAATTTAGGTGCAGGTCGTGTTGTTTATCAATCACTGACTAGAATCAATGTCGCTATTAAAGATGGTTCATTCTTTAAGAATCAAGCATTTCTAGATGCGATTGATCATGCTAAGAAAAATAAGAGTAAATTACATATTTTTGGTTTAGTTAGCGATGGTGGTGTCCATGCATATCCTACACACATCATGGCACTTCATGATTTAGCAGTATCTCAAGGTATAACACCCTATTTACATGCATTTATGGATGGTAGAGATACGCCTCAAGTTTCAGGATTAGGTTTTCTTAAAACTTTAATTGATCACGGGATGAAAGTAGCTACTGTATCTGGTAGATATTATGCAATGGATCGTGATAACAATTGGGATCGTATTCAACTTGCATTTGATAACATGGTTTTAGGCACAGGAGAGAAATATGATGATGCTCTTGTTGGTACACAAGCTTCATATGACGCTGGCATTACAGATGAGTTTATTGAACCTTTCGTTGTTGACGCAAATGGTTTGATCAAAGATCATGATTCTATTATCTTTGCTAATTTTAGACCTGATAGAGCGATAAGAATTGCAACTGCATTTTCAAACCCAAGTGAAGCAAACACTTATCATACTGAAGGTAAGGCAAGTTTTGATCCTAAAAATGTTCCTGCAGATATCTTCTTTGTTTCGATGATGCATTATAATAAGACAGTTAAAGGTCCTTTGGCATATGAACTTCAAACCTTGAATAATTTATATGGTGAAGTTATAGCTGATGCTGGTCTTAAACAGCTTAGAATTGCTGAAACAGAAAAATATGCGCATGTGACCTTCTTCTTTGATGGTGGTCAAGAACGAAAACTAGAAGGAGCAACCAGAATTCTTGTTGAATCTCCAAAAGTTCCAACATATGATTTAAAGCCTGAAATGAGTGCATTTGAAGTCAAGGATAAAGCAGTTGAAGCTGTTTTATCAGGTAAATATGATACGATGATTCTAAATTTTGCTAATCCAGACATGGTGGGTCATACCGGATCAATTCCAGCAGCAATTAAAGCTGTTGAAACCGTTGATCAATGCACACATGAAGTCGTAGATGCCATTCTTTCTATAGGTGGTGTTGCTATCGTGATTGCAGATCATGGTAATGCAGAAAAAATGAGAAGTGAAGATGGAGAACCACATACTGCTCATACAACCAATCTTGTTCCTGTTGTGATTACTAGAAAAGATATTAAAGTTGGTACTGGTTCATTATGTGATATCGCACCAACATTATTAGATCTATTGGGTGTTGCTCAACCAAAGGAAATGACTGGGCATAGCCTGATTATCAAGTAGACGAAATTACAAGTAAAAAAAGGTGAAAGACGATTGTACAAAATAAAGTACAACCGTCTTTTTTTAGTCTATTGAAATGTAAGATCATGAGATATTAATAAATGATGCAATTTACTATGAAGACTTTATCAAATTAAAGGTTGTTATGTACTTTTAAAAAAAGAAAATTATGATATACAGGAGAACCCCCAAAGTAATTATAATACTAAATAAAAAAATTAAGTAATTACCAATTGTGGCTTTCTTATTTTGCTTTTGAGAAAACGAGTATTCTTCTTTTGTCTGTATAAACCTAATAGTTTCCTTTACTTCTAAAATAAAAAAATCCATTTCAGATTGTCGAATCACTTGTCCAGTTGTATCTATAACAGAGATGAGCTTTACTTGATCATTTTGATCAAAGCTAAATGATATATTTCTTTTCAGTTTACTCATTTTAAAGGCAAAAATATTAGTGAAAAGATTCCCTTTAGAGACGACAAGTTTATCATTGCCTCTTTCATCTACAATAAATGATTTTCCTAAGAAATACTTCTCTATTCGATCGACAGTCACATCTAAACTATCTATTCCTCTAAAAAATGGTTTACATTCTAATATAATTTGATTTTTAGATTTCTTAGTATCTATTAACATATCGTACCTCCATATCGATTTTCCTTATATATTGTAATCTAAATCTCAAACTTTAAGTATTGATACTAGCATTTTGATTGTTCATAAATTATCTGTTAATCATAATTTAAAATTTATTATTTGATAATGAAAATGATTTTTAGTGGTTTCATGCTAGTGAATATTAGTATAACACTGGATTGTTTGCACAGTATGCATTCAAATATATTAATTTGATTTATTACTCTTTTTTGCTTCTGATTTCATTCTTCATTTTTGATTCAAGTAGATAACTATTCATCACGAAAGGATCAATAGTAATCTTGATTCTATCAACTTTGATTTGGAATCCTCCAATTGAGATTGGAATTACTTTTTCAATTTCTGAGTATAAAAAATTACGCTTTTTTCTAAATAAATTACGAAAAACAAATGATTTTTCATATATTTCGATTCTCCAGTTTAATCCTATAAGAAAGCTGAATAATCCTAAAAACAGAGGCAAAATAGATAATACTAACATCTTCAAAAACTCATCGACTCCATAAGTAACAAACGAGTATATCCAGACACTTAAACACATAATAAGAATTAATCCTCCAACATAAGTTACTACAGGTGCTCTAAAAAGATAAGGAACGTTTTTTACTTTAGCTTTTTTTGTAGAATACATCACCAACATAATCACGATGAATGTGCTGATTACAACTATTAAAGCTCTTAGAATATTAGATATATTTGCAAATAAAATCATTTTACTTACCTCCCTAGTCAAAACGTAAAACTCCATTTTGATAAGCATAATTCACGCCCTCAAAAAAGACCAATGATCCAGCGAATCGTGCAGCTGAGATTGACATGTCATGGTATAAAGCATTAGCCTTTCCAGCATATTGCAAGCTTTTCTTTGCGGAAATGAAGGTTCTTGAACGGCCACTTACATAATTAAACTTTGTATATTTTTCATAACCATATCCTCCACCTGACATTAATCCAGCGATGAATCCCAATCCTATAGACATTCTCATTCCTTCAGCTGTCATTTCAGTGCCTTGATAATAGGAGGAAAAACCATATGAAGTTCCTCCTATTAATCCTCCGAATGTAGCAACACCAAATGCTCCTATAGGCAGCATTGACACGCAAGCAGTCATTGATCCAGTAAATCCATCTATAAATGTTTGTCCAATATCAACAGATCCAGTGAATGCAAGTTGCGTGACAACAGAGGTAACTGCTCCTGATCCAAAACCAATTGCTGATACGGTTAAGATAACAGCTGCAGAACCTGTACCTAACGTAAGAATTGTCAATCCAATCACAGCCGCAGTTGCTGCGGCATAGATTGTAATTACACCTATTTGACTCCATGTGATTTCCCCACTAGGATCTGTGTACATCACTGGATTGTTTGCACAGTATGCATATCGCCAATTGATTATAATTTACAAAACTGCTGTTAATAGCACCCACGAAAGAAAATAGACTACTAAATTTTTTCTATTGGGTATGCAACCAAGTAATCTTTTAGAATTATTTTTTTATTAACTAGGCAAAGAATCATCTCATTAAATACTTGAAAGCCAAGTGCTTTATGAAGTATCTTGAAATTTTTAGCCATCGATGAATTTGGATTCATTGTTTTTTTGATCTCGATTGGATACAAAACTCCACTATCATTTACGATTAAATCTATTTCTTTCATATCCTTATCACGATAAAAAGAGATGGGAATATCAAGATAGCCATTGTTTTTAAATGACTTAATAATTTCAGAAACTGCGTATGTCTCTAGTATAGCCCCACTCAAAGCCCCATTTTGTAATGTATCTTTTGTATACCATTTAAGTAAATAGCTAACTAATCCTGTATCAAGGAAATAAATCATAGGTGCTTGCACAATTCTTTTTAGTGCATTATTTGAAAAAGGACTTATAACAGCAATAATACCTGACGCTTCAAGTACCTTAAGCCAACTTTGAATTGTCTTAATGTCCACGCCAACTTCATTTGATATGTTTGTATAATTTACTAATTGTCCAGTTCTAGCAGCAAGACTAACTATAAATCTTGAAAATAAATCTAGATTCTTTACATTTAGTAAACTTCTTACATCTCGCTCAATGTATGTTCTAACATATGAAGCATAATATGGCTTCCAATCAATATCGCTTTTTTTATATAGTTCAGGCATACTCCCTTTATGAATTGTTTCCCATAAATCCACATTGTTTCTTGAACTTCTACTTGAATTCAAAAAATCATCATTTGGAATAAATGGTCCAGAATACTGGTCGCCACTTATTTCTCGAAATGATAATCCGGAAAACTCAAGAATAGCAACTCTACCAGCAAGTGTTTCTGTAATATTTTGCATTAAATGAAATGTTTGAGATCCCGTTAGAATGATTTGTCCATATTCTTCTATTTCATCAACTATTCTTTTAATTTCGCTAAATAGATTAGGTGCCAGCTGAACTTCATCAATGATTAGAGGTAATGGATGATTAAGAAAGAAGAGTTTTGGATCATTTTTTGCAATTTCCAAATCAGTTATGTCATCTAAAGTTACATAATTATAGTCTCCTTCAAATAAGTGTTTGAGTGTTGTAGTTTTCCCTGATTGTCTTGGCCCAGTGACCAATAATATTTTAAACATATCTTTAATTTTTAGAATTCTAGATTCTATTTGTCTATCTATATACATAAACTGAACCTCTTTTCGTCTATTGTGGATTTCAATTCCATTTTAGACGATTTTATTATATTTGTCAATATGAATACAATAATTATAGTTTCGTATCTTATTTCTCGATTTTATGCTTATATTTTATTAATGGATTGTTCCACACTATGTACAAATGTCAGAACAACATAAAAAAACTTAATAGCAAATAAAAATACTATAAATAATAAATCATTGACATTATTTTATTTTAAGATAATCAAATCTAGCTCATTTTTCTTAAATAATATTCAATAATACTTTGTGTTCCTAAGTCAGCAAACCCTTGATCTGATAATAGTTGATATGCTTTTGCTACTTTTTGAACAACCTCTAACCTCAAATCACCTTTTTCTTCCAAAACCAACTTTAAATCTTTTAAATAATGTTTAACGAAAAATCCTGGACGATAATCTTGATTAATCATCTTAGGACCGTTATTAGCTGCTTGCCAAGAACTTGCTGATCCCCCAACGATAACTGAAAGCATTTTATTTAAATCAAGGTTTTTTTCTTTTGCGTATGTGAGAGCTTCACAGATGCCAATGATATTACCAGCAATAACTGTTTGATTCGCCAGTTTTGCGTGCATACCAGATCCTGGTTCTCCCATATAAGTTACAGTTGTTCCCATTAATTTAAACAATGGTAATATTTTTTGAAATATAGGCTCATCGCCACCAACCATAATAGAAAGTGTTCCCTTGATTGCTCCAATATCCCCACCTGTTACTGGAGCATCTAACATAGGTAACCCTTTTTGTTTTGCCATCTGATATAATTCTTTAGCTAAGGTAGGTGAAGACGTTGTCATATCGACTAAAACTGTACCTTTTTTAGCATATTCTATGACTTTGTCATAAACGTCTATAACATCTGATGGATATCCTACGATACTCATCACAACATCTACATCCTGAACACATTCTTTAATTGTCTTAAAAGCTTTGACTTTAGGTTCAAGTGCTATTGCTTTCTCATATGTTCTATTATAGACAAAAACATCATGTCCTGCATCACCTAGATGCATGGACATAGGTTTTCCCATGACACCAGTTCCAATAAATGCTATTTTCATATCGGTCTCCTAACTTGTATGTTCGTTTAACCAAGCGATGACATCAGTAAATACCTTTTCTCTGTCCAAATCATTGAATATTTCATGATATGAATCTGGATATATCAACAACTTCTTATCTCTAGAAGGCACTAGATTATATAATCTTTCTGAAAATTCAGTAGGTACAATCTTATCAGCACTTCCGTGTAGAATCAAAACAGGAGCATCATATTCTGCTATATGTCTGTTCAAAAATCTTACACCACCAACAAACATGTTTCCTGCTAATGAAAAATAAAATTTCTTTAAATTGAGAGGATCAGCAATATAAGCATCTTCTACAGATTTGATTCTAGATAATTGATCATCTGCAAAATTAGTTTTTCTAGGTAAGAATCCCAACCATCTAAATCCAATGAATCTAAATGGTAAAACATCTTTAATAAAGTTAGATGGTGCAGCACTAGAAATAACACCATCGATATCATGATATTTAACAGCATACATATTGACAATTAATCCACCCATGCTGTGTCCTAAAATGAATACTTTCTTAGGATTCAACTTCTTTTCCTCAACGACTAAGGCATGCAAATCATCAATGGTTTGATGATAAGATTTCAAAGAACCTCTTTTACCCTGGCTTTGACCATGTCCTCTAATATCATACCGAACAACAGAATATCCAGCTTCATTGAGCTTTTGAGTGATTTCCTCATATCTACCTGAATGTTCAGCAATACCATGTGTGATGATTACGCTAGCTTTTGGATTTTCAACATCATTTCTTTTTACATGTAATAAAACATCATTAATTAGCATCGTTTCATCTCCTTTAATCTTATTATACTTGAAAATATGCTCGAGCAGAGTATAATTTATATGATATAGCCAAATATTCTTTTAAATAAGATCCATTTCATGAAATGCAACACCAATAATATAGGTTTTATTCATCATTTTCAACCTTAAAAAGCATCATTTGATTTCTTTTTTTCAATCAATATGAATCAAAATAGATGCTATTTCATTCATTTATCAAGAGAGTTTTTTTTATTTTTTACAAAATAAAGGTTTTTTAAACATATCGATTTTAAATCTAAAAATATATTGTATAATGTAAATAGAAAACGCTTTTAGGAGATGTCTATGAAAACCACTGCATTATATGAAAAACACCTAGCGTTAAACGCGAAAATGATTGAATATGCTGGATTCAGTATGCCAGTGTCTTACGAAGGAATTACTGAAGAGCATATTGCCGTACGAACCAGTATGGGTATTTTTGACGTTTCGCATATGGGTGAATTTGTTGTTACCGGAGAACAATCACTAGCATTTGTTAATCATCTAGTAACCAATATTATTACAGAAGAAACACATAAAGTTACATATGCTCTCATGTGTGACAATCAAGGTTTTGTTGTTGATGATCTATTAGTTTATGTCATTAAACCAACCCAAATTCTCCTTGTAGTCAATGCTGGTAATATGGAAAAAGACTTTGATTGGGTTATGCTTCAATCGAAAACTTTTGATGTTGAAGTTTCCAATAAATCCCATGATTTTAGTCAAATTGCTGTTCAAGGACCAAATGCTGTAGAGCACATTAACAAAATTGTTGGTCAAGATGTTAAAGATCTAAAATTCATGACATTTACTGTGGTTCCATATCAAGATCTTCATATCATTGTTTCTAGAACAGGATATACTGGTGAAGATGGTTTTGAAATTTATGCAAAAAACTATTTAATCTCACAATTATGGGATGATTCAATTGAAGCTGGAGCTGTTCCCTGTGGTCTAGGTTCAAGAGACACCTTAAGATTTGAAGCAAATCTACCCTTATATGGACATGAGATCAGTGAATCCATCAATCCAGTTGAAGCAGGATTAAACTTTGCAGTTAAACTTGATAAAACCTTTATCGGCAGAGATGCTTTAGCATTGTATAAAGAAGATCCAAAACGTAAGGTTGTTGGATTAGAATTACTAGAAAGAAATATTCCAAGACACGGGTATGAAGTATATTCAGATGACACTTTAGTGGGTCATATTACAACAGGTTATCTTCTTCCTAATGTATCAACACCAATTGCTTGTGCATTAGTTGATCTAGCGTATTCAGCAATCGGAACTGAATTATCGGTTTTGATTAGAAATAAGAAAATTCCAGCAAAAGTAAGAAATAGAAAATTCTACATCAAGAATTATAAAAAATAGGAGGTTTCACATGATTTTAGAAGGTTTGTTATACGCAGAAAGCCACGAATGGATTAAAGTGACTGGCAATCAAGGTTATGTGGGCATTTCAGATTATGCTCAACACAGTATGGGTGACGTTGTTTTTATTGAATTACCAAAAGTGGGATCTACCATTAAGAAAGGTGATATGTTTGGTGCTGTTGAAAGTGTCAAGGCTGCTTCTGACCTTTATCTACCTGTTTCAGGTAAAATTGTTGAGGTCAATACAACACTGCTCAATTCTCCTGAAAAGCTCAATGAAGATCCTTATGGAAATTGGATTGTCAAGATTGATATGCTTGATATCAAAGAACTTGATTCATTATTAAAATCAGACCAATACAAAGCTTGTTGTGAGGAATAGGTGTTATCATGCATAAATACCTGCCTCATACCGATAAAGATATAGAACAGATGCTTTTAGTCTCAAAGGTGAAAACCATTGATGACTTGTTTGTGTCTATTCCAAAAGCATTACGCTTGAAGAAGCATTATGATATTCCAAGTGCCTTATCTGATGATAATCTGACCAAACATATGAAAGCTTTAGCTTCTCGTAATCAAGAGTTTATTATCTTTAGAGGAGCCGGAAGTTATGATCATTACACACCAAGTGTGGTGAAAAGCTTGATTAGCCGTCAAGAATTTTTAACATCTTATACGCCTTATCAACCTGAGGTTGCACAAGGCACTCTTCAGTATATTTTTGAATATCAATCGATGATTTGTGAACTTACAGGCATGGAAGTTTCTAATGCATCTATGTATGATGGTGCGACATCTACTGCTGAAGCGATGTTTATGGCAAAAGCTCAAACCGGTAAGGATAAGATTTTAATCAGCGAGACGGTCAATCCAAGAATCACTGAAGTTGTTCAAACCTATGCTAAATATAGAAATATAGAAGTCATTATCGTTCCTCAAAAAAATTTTATAACTGATTTGAATTTTATAAAGAATAATATGCAAGATTCTATGGGATTGATTGTTCAAAATCCTAATTATTTTGGTGCTATAGAAGATTATGAAGGATTTGCTGAAATTGTTCATGCTCATGACGGGATGTTCATCATGAATGCAGAAGGACAATCCTTAGCACTCCTCAAGACCCCAGGAGCATATCATGCAGATATCGCTTGTGGTGATCTTCAGTCTTTTGGTCTTCCATTATCATTTGGTGGCGCTTATGGCGGATATCTTGCTACGCTCAATCAATTCGTGAGAAAGATGCCAGGTAGAATTTGTGGTATTACCACAGATGTCGATGGCAAACGCGCATTCGTTTTAACCTTGCAAGCAAGAGAACAACACATCAGACGTGCAAAAGCTAATTCGAATATCTGCTCAAACCAATCGTTAATGGCACTCGCTGTTACCATTTATTTATCAACTATGGGTAAACAAGGTTTAATTGATGTAGCTACTGAATCCATGCAAGGTGCACATTATCTCTATCATAAGCTTTTAGAAACTAAGAAGTTCGAAGTCATTCATCATGAACCTTTCTTCAAAGAATTTACTTTAAAAGCGAAATTTGATGTTGATGCTTTTGAAAAATCACTTCTTTCTGATGGTATATTAGGACCTCTTCATCTTGGAAACAATCTTTTATTATTTGCAGTTACAGAAAGACGGACAATTGAAGAAATGGATCGTCTTGTGCTAAAGGTGGTGGAACAACTATGAAATACTACGATCAATTGATTTTTGAAATTTCAGAAGAAAACCGTATTGGTTATCATTTAGAAAAAAAGAATCTTCCTAAAGTTGAACTTCCAATAGAAATCACACGCAGTCAAAAGGCTGATCTACCTGAAGTATCCGAATTTGATGTCGTCAGACATTATACAAATGTCAGTCAAAAGAATTTTGGTGTTGAAACAGGATTCTACCCCTTAGGATCATGCACGATGAAGTACAATCCTAAAATCAATGATGAATTAGCAACCTTATCAGGTTTTGCTAATATCCATCCATTACAACCTGTTGAAACAGTTCAAGGATTACTCAAGATTTATCATGATACACAAAAAATGCTATCAGAAATTTCTGGATTAGCAGCTTATTCTTTAAATCCATTTGCTGGTGCACATGGTGAATTAGCTGGTTTAATGATCATTAAGGCATATCATCAAAAAAACAATGATCACAAAAGAAATAAGATCATAGTTCCCGATAGTGCACATGGAACAAATCCTGCAAGTGCTACAGTATGTGGATTTGATACAGTTGAAATCAAATCCAATCCTGATGGAACTGTTAATTTAGATGCCCTAAAGGCAGTTCTCAGTGATGAGATTGCTGGTTTGATGCTTACGAACCCTAATACTGCAGGTGTCTTTGAAAAAGACATTCTAGAAGTATCTAGACTCGTCCATGAAGCTGGTGGATTGCTTTATTATGATGGTGCTAACTTAAATGCCCTATTAGGCAAAGCTAAACCTGGAGATATGGGATTTGATATCACACATATTAATTTGCATAAAACATTTTCCACACCACACGGTGGTGGTGGTCCAGGATCTGGACCAGTTGGTGTTTGTGAAAAACTCATAGACTTCCTTCCTAATCCGATAGTTAAGGAAAAAGATGGCTTCTACTTCTTTGAAAACTCAAATGACTCTATTGGAGCATTAGGACAATTTTATGGTAATGCAAGTGTTTATATCAGAGCTTATGTCTATATGATGACCTTAGGTAAAGAGAACATGAGCGACATCGGACCTTTAGCAGTTCTTAATGCAAATTATATCAAAGACTCGCTTAAGGATTTATTTGTGCTTCCAATTGATCAACCATGTATGCATGAGTTTGTTTTTGATGGACTCAAAGATAGCTCAACTGGTGTAAAAACATTAGATCTTGCGAAAAGATTATTGGATTATGGATTCCACGCTCCAACGATTTATTTCCCACTCATATTTTCTCAATCGATGATGATTGAGCCTACAGAAGTTGAATCCAAGCAAACTTTGGATCAATTCATTCATGTCATGAGAATCGTAGCAAAAGAAGCCATAGATCATCCAGAAATGTTAAAAACTGCCCCCCATAACACCATAGTAAGAAGACTAGATGAAGTCAAGGCAGCAAGAAATCCAATTGTTAAATTTAAGGATATCAAATAAGAAAAATCCCAACTCGAGTTTGAGTTGGGATTTTTATCAATTTTTATTTAGTTTTTATAAATCTAATTCTTTAATTAACTTAATTGCGATATTATTATAGATTTTACCAGTTTCTTCTTTACCTTCGAATAAGAAATGTCCTTGTTGTGGTTGTCCGATAGGAATCTGACCTAATAAACTTGTTCCTAATTTCTTAGCAACTAATTCACCGCCACCTGATCCAAAGATGAACTCACGTTTTTGATTGCATTCGTTTAAGTAATAACTCATATTTTCGATAACACCTACTACTTCATGTCCTATTTGCTGCGCACCTAAACCTGCTTTTACTGCAATACTTGATGCATTGTGATGAGGTGTTGTGACAACAACAATTTTACTCGTTGGTGCATAGGCTTTCACATCTAGTGCAACATCTCCAGTTCCTGGTGGCAAATCAATGATAATTAAGTCAATATCTGCTTGCCATTCAACGCCATTAAAGAAATGGGTTAATAGTTTCCCTAACATAGGTCCACGCCACATAATGGGTTTTTCTGGTGGCATGAAAAATTCTGTTGATATTACTTGAATTCCATTTTGTTCTAGTGGAATCATTTTTTCATCAGCAGTCGATGTTAATGGTTTAATTGGTAATCTTAAGATGTAAGGAATGCTTGCTCCATAGATATCAGCATCGATGATACCTACCTTTTTCCCTTGTCTAATCATAGCTGCAGCTAAATTGGCAGCAACCGTAGATTTACCTACGCCACCTTTACCTGATGCTATTGCTAAATACTTAATAGCTTTCTGTCCTTCTGGAACAAACTCTGATTCAAAGAAATCAATTTTAATTCCCGGAAATCCTAGTTCAATTTTTACTAAGCGAACGATCTGAATTTTAACAGCTTGTTCATGTTTTGTCTTATCTTTTAGATAAATTTCTAATTCAGCAACACCTGTAGGTCCAATTACTAATTTTTTTATCCCATTGACTTCTTTAAATGGTAAATTGAATCCTGGGTCGATGATTTCTTCTATTCTACTTCTTAATTCATCATATGTCATCTTGACTCACCTCAAAACTATTATAACAAAAACATGTTAAATTTGCTTATGAAAAGGTAATATCAAAATAAAAAGAATCAAACTCATCAATTTCTATTATAATGAACATGATATGCAATGTGAAAGGTTCACTTATGATTATTAATTATAGAGCTCCCATTAAGGGAGAGCATCATGACGTCTCCATGACTCACGATGACACATTTAGTCAATACTTGGTTGGCAAAGGATTTGTCATTTATCCTACTGATCATCAACTATATGCTCCAATCGATGGGAAGGTAGTACATACATTTCCATCCAAGCACGCGATAGTCATCAAACATGAAACCGGAATTAATGTGTTGATTCACTTGGGATTTGGAACTGTTGACTTAAAAGGTCAAGGTATTCATACTTTCGTTGAAATTAATCAAAGGATCAAACAAGGAGACTTATTATTGACATTTGATTATGATTTTTTAAATAGAACCGCAATCAATATGGATGTTCCGGTTGTTTTTATGCAAAAAGATAACTTGCGGATCTTAGAAGTAGATGAAAATGGTGAGTTTGTAAAAATGATTTTGGACGTTATGTAATCGTGTGAAATTTGCTTGAATGCATCACTTCAATGCAAAATGAGATATGAATGTGATAAAATAAAACAGTAGTGATAAAAATCAATGGGTTATGAAGGAGTTTATATGGAAAAAGAATTTGTATTAAAAGCTGAGCAAGGATTACATGCAAGACCAGCAACTAATTTTGTTCGTTTTATGTCATCATTACCATTTACCGTTTATCTCATTTATAAAGATTTTGTTGCTGATGCTAAGTCAATTATGGCAATCATGAGTGTCGGTTTAGCAAAAGATTCCGTTTTTAGGATTAAAATAGAATCAGAAAATCATGAACACATGAAACAAATTGAACAGTATTTAAAGGAAAATCATCTCATCTAATATTAAAAAATAAGGGACTTTGCAAAATGCTAGTCCCTTTTTATATATTCATTTATTTTTTTTATCAATTAATTATCGTCATCTTCATCATCTTCATCGTGGCGATAATATATATATGTTGTTCTTGATTCATGATCTTCATCTTCTTCATCTTCTTCATCTTCTTCATCTTCATATTCATCATGATCTTCATATTCGTCATGATCTTCATACTCGTCATCATCATCGTCATCGTCTCTTGATGATCTGGACGTTGATGCTCCAGCTGTAAGATCACTTGTAGCTGATGATGAATGCGTATTCGTTGAAGCTCCAGTTGTAACATCAGTTTGTGAATTTGGCACTTCCAGATAATTTCCATTCGCATCCCTTGATGCACCTGCAACTTGGTCAGCTGTATTATCATGGACTATATATGTTGCTCCAGTTACAAAATCAGCTGCTGAGTTAATGGGCTCTATGATAGCACTTGCTCCAAATAAACTGATAAATATAAACATTAATATTTTGTTTTTCATAGACTCACGCTCCTTTGACCAAATTGATTTTTATGTTGATAAACTTTGAATTTAATTCTATACGCTATATTAACGTTGGCAAGTTCATTTTTTATTGGTACAAAACAAAAAAAATGTTAATTGATATCAAAAACATTAAAAAAACATATGAATTTTCATCATATGCTTTCTTTTTTTTACGTCATTGACTATTTAGCTTCAATTTTCCCATTTTTTTGAAATGCCTTTTTAAAGTAGTTCTTAACTCTTGTTACAAATTTCGTTTGATCATAACTCAATATGGCTATCTTGTATACAGGAGCAACTAGGTATAAGGAAATGATCAGGAAAACTGATACTGATACCAATGCTATGATTGCTTCCCAAACAGTCATTAATCCTGTTGCATATGCAATTGGGGCAAGAATAGGTGTAAATATTGGAATAAACGCCATAACCTTCATGAATCCATAACCTTGTACAATTGGTGCAAAAATGCCAATATAAAACGCTGCAAGCAATGTAAGCATGAGTGGTGTCTGAAATTGTTGATAATCCTCTTGAGTAACTGCCATAGATGCAAATAATGAAGCAACCACCAAATAAAACATTGTTCCTACAACCATGAATAGTAATGAAAATATTAATACAACTGGCCAATTAGGAATGATGTCACTTAAGTATGATAAAAGTGAAGTGGTACCAACTGGTAATGATACAGCACTAGATGCTGCACTGAGCTTACCAATCAATGATGCAATCGTCGCATAACCAATGGTTAAAGCACCTTGTACGATCACAAATAAAATACTTGCTGTAATCTTTGAAAGAAAATGTGTTTTTGCTGGAACACTTGAAATGATTGTTTCAATTGCTTTTGTTGATTTTTCTTCAATGATATCTACGCCAACAAATTGTGTAGCCATGACAATTAATATAAACATGGGTAGCACCAACATGCTTGTCATTGAACTGATGAATGCTTCCTGTTCAGGATCTTCATAATCAGGAGCATAAATCTGATTGACAATTGGCGATTGATAATTTGTGATTTGATAATTGATCAATTGCAATTCAAGCTTTGATAATAGATAATTATTGAGTTGTGGCATTTTGCTATAAAATGTCACAGTAGGAGTTTCAATAGAGCCCGTGATTTGTATGACAATATCAGTATCCGCATCTTCCCAGAAGGCTGTCAGATCGAATTCGCTGACATCAATTGTTCTAAAAACAAAGTAATCAATACCAGTGCTTCCTTCATTCATTAGGTTTGAATAATCAGAAGGTAAGTTCACCTCTACTGTTTCATTGATCAAACCAATATTCACCTGTTCATCTGGATTTTCTCCCCCACCAAATAAACTCACAATGGATGGAATATTGATAATTGCAATCATTAACACAGCAATCACAATATTTGAAATAAGAAAAGCCTTTCTTCCTATTCTCTTTTTTAAACCATATCTAACAAGAAATTTAAACTTCTTCATGGCTTTGACCTACCTTTGCTATAAAGATTTCTGAAAGGGTTGCTTGCTCAACATCATATTTTACAATGTGATGACATGTACGAATGTAATCGAATACAGCTTCAGCAACATTTTCATTTTCAATCTTAGCTATGATTTCGTTTGAATTTACAATAACTTTAAAGACTCCAGGTATTTTATTTAAAATCTCAACATCAACATCACCTATAATTCTAATGTTTTGTTTCTTATAGTCTTTTTTTACCTGATCAATTCTACCTTCTATAATAGCTTTGCCTTTTTCCAAAACAATCAGTTGTTCACAAAATGATTCAACATGATCAAGCTGATGAGAAGAAAAGACTACCATGGATCCTTGTTTTTGGAAATCACGAATAACTTCAACAAAAAGTTCCATATTGATGGGATCTAGGCCACTAAATGGTTCATCTAGAACCAATAATTTAGGATTATTGATAATCGCTGAAATAAACTGAATCTTTTGCTGATTTCCTTTTGATAGTTCTTTAATTTTCTTATTTTTGTAATCAACAATATCAAATCGATCCAACCAATAATCTAATCGCTCTAAAATAACCTTTGGATCCATATCTTTGAGCTGTCCAAAATATAACATTAATTCCTTAACCGTAATTTTAGTTAGCAATGAACGCTCTTCAATCATATAGCCAATTTCATTGACATTATGATACCCTACTTTTTCTCCATTATAAAGAATTTCTCCTTCAGTTGGATCGAGTAGTCCCATGATCATTCTAAATGTCGTTGTTTTACCAGCACCATTTGTTCCAAGTAATCCAAATATTTCTCCTGGATTGATTTGAAAACTGAGATGATCAACAGCAACCAAATCCCCATAAAGCATGCGTGCATTTTTTACTTCCAGCATAATTTTTAACCTTCTTTCACAAAACTATCTTATTGTTTGTCATATTTTTTCCATATAACCATTTGACTAGCTTCTTAATCTATAAACAGCATTTTTCTTGTTTATAAAACTGTTTACAACTCTATAATAACATAAAATTATTATTTTTGCAATATAATTATTATCGATTATTATTTTTGATTATTAAATTCTAATCCAATAGACAAAAATCATGATGCAACAGAAATCATTGCATCATCATCTTTTTTATTTCTTATTTCTATTTTTAGTTTCTTTTGATATCAGTTCTATGAACTGTGTTAAGGATACAGTTATTTGTTGCTGAGAACCATAGGCTCTATATGTAACGAGACCTTCATCTTTTTCCTTATCACCTAAAACGAGTGAATAGGGAATTTTCATTGTTTGCACTTCTCTAATCTTATAACCAAGCTTTTCTTCTCTTAAGTCACTTTCAACTCTAAACCCCATGATTTGAAGTGCTTCATGTACATCCATGACATATTGGTGATGAAGTTCAACATTAACAGGCAATATTTTAACCTGAACTGGAGCAAGCCAGAAAGGAAAGGCTCCCTTATATTCTTCAATTAAATATGCAACAAATCTTTCCATAGTTGATACTATGCCTCTATGAATGACGACTGGACGATAGATGTTCTTGCCATCTTCACCTACATAGGTTAGTTCAAATCTTTCAGGTAGTAAGAAATCTAATTGAATGGTTGATAATGTTTCAGAATTACCTAAAGCAGTTTTAACTTGGACATCAAGCTTTGGTCCATAGAATGCTGCTTCACCAATAGCTTCAAAATAATCCACTTCTAGTTCATCCATGGCTTCTTTAAGCATCTTTTCAGCTTTATTCCACATTTCATCATCAGGAAAATACTTTTCTGTATCCTTTGGATCCCTATAACTGACTCTAAATACATAGTCTTTGATATTGAAATCTTCATAAACAGCTAACATTAATGCAACTGTTCTTTTAAATTCTTCTTTGATTTGATCAGGACGCACAAAAATATGCGCATCATTTAATGTCATTTCTCTAACGCGTTGAAGTCCCGATAATGCCCCACTCTTTTCATAACGGTGCATCATACCTAGTTCAGCTATTCTTAATGGCAGTTCACGATAACTATGCACATCATTCTTATACATAATCATGTGGTGAGGACAATTCATTGGTCTGATGACCAACATTTCTCCATCACCCATATCCATAGGAGGGAACATGCTGTCTTGATAATGATCCCAGTGTCCTGAGGTCTTATATAAATTGACATCAGCTAAAATTGGCGTATAAACATGAAGATAACCAAGACTGATTTCAACATCTGTGATGTATCTTTCAATCACGCGTCTGATGGTTGCTCCTTTAGGTAACCAAAAAGGTAGACCCGCACCAACTTCTTTGCTTAACATAAATAAATTCAATTCCTTACCAATCTTGCGATGGTCTCTTTGTTTTCTTTCTTCCAGTAATAAAAGATGAGCATCTAAATCTTTCTTAGTTAAAAAGCTAGTTCCATAGATACGATTAAGCATTTTATTATGAGAATCTCCACGCCAATACGCACCAGCTAGATTCAAAAGCTTGAAGTTTTTTAGCATCTTGGTACTAGGAACATGTCCACCACGGCATAAATCAGTGAAATCACCTTGTGTATAGACAGTAAGTCCTGCATCCTTATGTTCCTCAATCAATTCAAGTTTATATGGATCATGAGCAAAAATCTTTTTTGCTTCTGCATAAGTAACTTCACTTCTGAAAATTTTCAAATCTTGTTCGGAAATCTTAAGCATTTCTTTTTCAATTGCAGCAAGATCTTCATCGTTGACCTTAGCATCACCAAAGTCGACATCATAGTAAAATCCCTCTTCTATTGCTGGTCCCACACCAAAAGCCACACCTGGATATAAATGCGTAATCGCTTGTGCCATTAAGTGTGCAGTACTGTGGTTTACCACATCTAAAACTCTAGGGTCTTTTTCAGTGAGCAGCTCTAAAACACCATCTTCTTCTAATGTTCTAGATAGTTCAATATAGTTGCTGTTAAAAACAGCAGCTATTGCTTTTTTAGCTAAGCTGATGGAAATGCTTTCTGCAATCTCTAATGCAGAAATCCCTTGATTAAAAGCTTTGATGCTTCCATCTGGAAATGTAATATTGATCATTTTTATCTCTTGTATACTCAAAACTATAATAGTAGATTGAGTATAGCTTCCTTTCTTTCTATTGTTATAATTAAATAAAGCACTGTGGATTTGTTTCATTTTTGTATAGCTTAGACTATTAAAGGAGACT
>Ga0180007_10002115_pt1 | contig 24416 bp, 24 predicted proteins | sample MM_PC_MetaG_FD_121122 | JGI IMG/M metagenome (GOLD analysis project Ga0180007, IMG submission 121122) | Groundwater microbial communities from the Aspo Hard Rock Laboratory (HRL) deep subsurface site, Sweden - MM_PC_MetaG | ecosystem: Environmental > Aquatic > Deep subsurface > Groundwater... | reverse complement strand
TTTCCCAAATTATCAAACTCCGACGGCAAAGGTCTGTGATTCCTTCGCTCTACCCCTGAGCTATGCTACCAGATTTCCCAAATTATCAAACTCCGACGGCAAAGGTCTGTGATTCCTTCGCTCCCGCCCCGTATGATCTGCTTCTGGCGTGATTGAATGTAATTCAACAAGCCAGAAAGGATTCATACTGGGGTACCCCTGAGTCCCGAGCTCCGGTCGGGATCCCGACAGCTACGCTCGTCGGGGCTATGCTACCATATTTTAACGCCTCAATGATTGAGCCGTTCAGTGTTTTTCGACTACGAGTAGATTTTACAGAAAAAATTAACAGATGTAAAGAGTCCTTTACCTAGTGTTGCACAAACGTCTCAAGATTGACTAAACCAAGAAGAAATGATATCATCTTAATATAACGCAGGGTAGAGCAGTCTGGTAGCTCGCGAGGCTCATAACCTCGAGGTCGCAGGTTCGAATCCTGCCCCTGCTACCAACCTTCGCCAAGGCTACGGTTGGCAAGCCAAATTTCGAGCGGCTAGTTCGCTCTATTTTATTTCCCATCGAGAGCTTTGTTCACTAAAGAATCTGCTTCGATGTTTTTCTCTCGTTTTACGGCCGTAAACGAACTTTCTCCTCCGAGAGAAATAATTTTTTCTTTAATGCGGTAATATAAAACTTTTAAATCTTGGTTTTTTACTTTATACGATCCCAATAATTGCTTTACAATCAGTTCGCTATCCAAGATAAAATCTATCTGGGATTTGCCGAAATTTTCTTCCACATATTCAAGTGCTCTCAAAACCGCCTTATACTCGGCAACATTATTAGTCGCAACCCCAATTCTTTCACTAATTTCGCCTATCTTTGTGCCATCCTCATCGTTTACAATAATCATGCCAATTGCCGCCTCGCCCGGGTTACCACGCGAACCACCGTCCGTAAAAATTTTAAGATGTTGCATATTATAAGTCCCGTTAAATAAAAGTATTAAGTTTGCGTTTAGGAATTTTGCGAGTGCCACCTCGCAAAAGCTCCCGCAAACCCCCTCGACCCCCCATCGGTAAATATCTTAAATTTCTTCATAAATCTATTTTTCTATTTTATATGACAGATCGCAGTATACCCCATTTTTCTCCAAAGACAAAAACTCCCCATCAGAACTTATTTTTTGTACAAGCTCAACTTTGCCAAGTCCGAAATATCCGGTTGATTTTAGGTAGATAGTGCCGGGAATATCTCGGGTTGGCGAAATAATCCTGTTTGCCGATTGAGCCTTTACTTTAAGGAAAAAATATTTTGAATTTTCATCAGATGTGTTGAACCGAATATTTAAAACGCAGTTCTCTTTAATACATTCCGGAAAAGAATTTACACTCAATTGATGCTCTTGACCCGATGAAGCATCTTGGGAGGAAACGTCTTCACCGTTTTTTTGAAGCGTATAGCCGACGTTCGATGTTGCTGAAGAGTTAGCATTCTCCTCTAAAAATCCTTGCTGGTTTTGGAAAAATGGATCCGAAAAGTAAATCGTTATTTTCGTCGGTCGTTGAAGCGCTGGCTTTGAAAATAAATATGTAAGATCAACCCTCAGCTCTTCACCGCTTTTAACCTGCAAAGCATTGTCAGATATTGCTTTTTGGCTATTTTCGTACCAGGCGGAAGAGTTAAAATTTTCCCCAAAAGACAATGAACTCATTTCAAATAAGACATTGTAATAGGCTTTTCTGCCATTGCTTTTAAAAACTTCTTCTCTTTCATTTAATTTAAAAAGTTCCTGCTCGTTTTCCTTATTTTTTTCATACCAAACCTTGCCGTCTTCAATCCCGGAAAAGGCAGCAAAATAAGCTTGGTTTTGCGCCGAAATATCAAGCATTTTGGCAATTAAGGAATTCGAGGATAACATGACCGAAATTAAAATTATCGCCAGAAAAAGGCCCAAGAGCAGAGAAACCAAGATTGCTGATCCTTTTAATTTCATTTCACTTCCATAATGTTGATTTTAGAAAAAACCGATTGATTGTTATTCAAGTAAATCAAGTCGTTCAATTTAAGCAGTACTGCCCTTGATTCTTCCTGATATTTTGGTCCGATCTGAAGTAAAAACGGTCCCTCATTCCCATTGTCGATTACATTCGCAGAACAGCTGCTGCCTAAAAGATCAACTTCGCTAATTTTTTTTATATTTTCTTGGGCGTTTTCGTCAAAATTATCATAAGAGCCGTCTGGAACTTCATAAATAAAATAATAGTAACTCGCTTTGTTATCTGAAATCGTCTTTTTTTGAAAAATTTTCAAATAATTGCGCCCATTTTGTTTGACCAAGATTGCAAAAGCTGAAAAATTTCCCCCGTTTTTATTTCCTAAGTCCAAACTAACTAAATTCGGCTGATCATTTTCGAAAGTTGCACCATATATCTTTCCGCTTAAGCTAAATTCGCTAGAAATAATTTCGCTTAATGACTTTGAACATTCTCTGACAGTTTTTTCGTTTTTTAAAACTGTGTCATTTTTGCTTAAATTTATCACCAAACTGATGCTGGCAAAAAATAAAATTGCTATTATTATTCCGGTTATTATCATTTCGGCTGGGGAAAAAGAAATTGTTTTCATTTTAGGTTGTTGAAATGGAAGCTAGTCGAAAAACTTTTTTGGCCATTATCTTCCCAAATAATTTTAAGCTCAATATTTTTTTTGCTTTCAGAAATATCAATAACCTTAGAGTTTATTTTATAACCGTAGCTTTTCTGTTTTCGCCCCGCGATGAAATCTTGACTTACCTGCAAATATTCATTGCTTCCCGGACGTATCAGGCTCTTAAACGGATATTCCCCGAGGGGAAAATCATCAAAAATAAAATCCTGGCAGGATAGCGACTTTCGAGAATCAAAACAGCTAACCGGTATTTTTCGTAAATCACTATCTGCGTTATCAAAAGAAATTCGGTTGAATTTGCGTAGAACTTCCAATCTCGACAAAAATTCTTTTGCAATAGTTTGGGCAGTATCTTCGGAAATACTTTTTTTATAATTAATAACCATCTTGACCGACAAAAAAGCAATTGCCGAGATAAATAAAAGAATTATAAAAGTCGAGATCATTGCTTCAATTAGGCCAAACGATTTAAGAGATCGTTTCATATTAATTTGCGGTAAGCTTTTGGAAATAACAGGCTGATGGATCGCGGATGAGATATTCTTGAATTATTTGCTCAAGGTCTGACTCTTTGGTGTTACACCGGTCAGTTAACGCTTTAAGAGACCTGATGACAACCGCCGCCTCCGACCCATCGCCTTTAACAACATAAACCACATTGTCCGCGAGATCATTATTATCAACTGCACGGGAAAATGACTCTCCGAGTAAAATTCTCAAGAAATTTGCATCCGGTGACGAGACAGTCACCGAGAGATAACCCAAACTGCTTTCTACCTTGTCAGGTAAGGGAAAAAGCTTAAAATTATCCCTGCGATAATCGCCCACAAGAGAATAAATTTGGTTTGCAAGAGCGATCGTTTCGGTATCTTTTTGTTTATTAATTGTCCTTGAATAAGTAATCATAGATGCACCAAATAAAACCAAAATAAGTCCAATAACAACGATTAAATCCAGCGATGTAAAAGCTCTTAATTTTTTCATGTTTTCTAAAAACCGATCAAACTATAATATTTGGCTATGAGCCGATCTGCAAAAAGAAGAGCAACAAGGCAACCCACTAGCAAATACGGCCCGAAAGCAAGAGTTTGTGCTTTTTTGTTAACACCTAATGCAATTATACCAAAAAGAGCGCCGACCCAAAAAGCAACAAAAATAGCCACAAGCGAGTTTGGATAACCATTAAGAGCTCCCACGCCAAAAGCCAATAAAACATCGCCCCAACCCATCCATCTCTCGCGGCTTACTACAACTAAAAAAAGAGGGATGATTGAACAAAAAAATGCTCCCAACCCCAAGAGTGCAAAATTAAAACCGTAAACTTTGAAAAAATACAAAAGAGAAAAAACAATAAATGAAACGACTAGCACCCAATTAATTTGTTTTTCTTTCAGATCTTCAGAGGACGAATAAACGAGAAGCAAAAGCGGCAAAATCAAAAGAAGGAAGTCCCATCCGAAATGATGTTTTGTATAAGATACAACGATAGACCAAAGCGCGCAAAGAAGAATAAAGGTTATTTTAAGAATGTTCATGTTTACAAACAATCAGTCGGAGTATCTTTTGAAACATTAGATAGTTTTTCGTCTGTTGAGATTATCCAGCAAAGCGATTTTCTTCTATCAGTTGGACCTTGAATAGTATAAGAATCGCTCCCCAAAACTTTCAAGATAAAATTTTCTTTGTCAGTAGTTTTTGGCACTTCAATTAGAAGCTGGCTAGGCGGGTCAGTATCATTGTTCACGATTTTAGCATTCAAGGAATCATCGATGGGACACCAACTATTTACGCAAGTCAAAAACACTCTGTTAAAATTTGCTTTTCGCTCAATCATAAAGTTCAAAGCAGATTCAATATCACCCAAACGGTCCTTATTATACTGCTCGCGGGCTTTGTCGAAAGAAATTCTGGTTGAGGACGCAATAAAATAAACAAGCGCTAACCCGATAACATAGCCGAGAATTATTTGAAATCTACTGAAATGTTGAAATGACATAAAACCCCTAAATTAAATTAGTAGCTTGATAAATCGGAATAATAATCGCGAAAACAATTATCCCGATTCCAAGCCCGACAATCAAAAGTAAGATCGGCTCTAAAAGCGAAGTAATCATGGAAATATTGCGCTCTGACTCGCCGTCATAAAGTTCGGAGAGAGAAGCAAAAACTTCGTCTAGTTTTCCTGTTTGTTCGCCAACGGTAATCATTTGCGTCACAAGCTGGGGAAAAACATGGCTCTTGGATAAAGAGTCCGACATCGGAATTCCCCTCTCGACATCATCTCTGGCTTTTTGCAAAACTTTCTCCAAAACCACGTTGTCAATTACTTTCCCGACCAGATCTATGCTCTTTAGAAGCGAAACTCCTGCAGAAGAAAGAGTTAAGAAAGTCTTGGTAAATCTGGACATATAAACATTGGTATACATTGAGCCAATAATCGGCAGATTAATAACGATTCGACTAAAAAACATTCGTCCGATTTCCGTTTTCGAAAAAATCCTAAGCCATAAAATTAGTCCGATAATACCAAGTAAAACTATATACCAATACTTGGAGATAAAAATCGAGCTTGTCAGCAATATTTGAGTAGAAGCAGGAATATCTAAATTTACTTCGGTCATTATACTTTGAACTCTGGGCACCACTATTGCCATCAAAAAAAGCGTTACGATAATCATCGCAAAAAGAACCAGCAAGGGGTAGGCAACCGCGCCTTTGATGGCCGATTGCATTTTGTATTCATTTTCCTGCTGATCGGCCAAATCCTTAAGTATTTCTTCCATCCGCCCACTCGCCTCGGCAGCCGCGATAGAATATACGTATACCTCATCAAAAACATCGGGGAATTTCTTTAAAGCAGTTGACAATTTTTCGCCCCGCTCTATACCCGAAGAAATAGATTCGCCGATTTGGCGCAAATATTTATTGCTTACCTCCCCTGACACAATTGTAACTGCTTTCAGAATAGGAATGCCTGCTTCAACTGCAGCAGCAAGAGCTCTTGTAAAAAGGGCTTTGTCTTTTGCGCTAACTCGGCGAAAATTGAAAAAATTCACAAGTTTCATATCAACTAAAAGACCATTTGTTTGAATTGTCTGGGATCGCTAGCCCACAAAAGCGCTTCTTCTAAAGTAACTTCGCCTCTGGCGACAAAATCAGCTAATACTTGATCAAGTGAAATCATTCCCTCGTTTGCGCTAGTTTGAATAACAGATTGAATTTGATGATCTTTACCCTCGCGGATCAAGTTTCTAATTGCTGGGTTGGCGACCATTATCTCACAAGCCGGCACCCGTCCCTCGCCATTTGCTCTCTGGACAAGACGCTGCGAAGCAATTCCAGATAAAACATTTGCTAACTGCTGGCGAACTTGAACTTGTTGATTCTTGGGAAACGCATCAACGATTCTGGATGGAGTTTGAGCAGCTTCATTGGTATGAAGAGTCGTGAACACCAAGTGTCCCGCCTCCGCCAAAGTCAAAACCGCGTCAAAAGTTTCTAAGTCTCTCATTTCGCCGACAAAAACGACATCGGCATCTTCTCGAAGCGCACTTTTAAGCGCCCGGGCAAAGCTCCTCGTATCAGTCCCGTATTCTCTTTGCGAAACGATGCTTTTGCCATTTTTAAACAGATATTCAACCGGATCCTCAATAGTAACAATGTGACGGGCAAAATTCTGATTAACATATTCGATTAAAGAGGCGATCGTCGTTGACTTGCCCTGCCCCGTCGGTCCGGTAATAATCAAGAGTCCTTTTTCTAAATTTGCAAATTGCTGAATAATGGGCGGCAATCCAAGCTCTTTAAAATTTTTGACTTTTGCTGGAATAAATCTAAACGAACCGGCCACTCGTCCCTTTTCAAAATAAATATTGGCTCTCACTCGCGACCCATCGAAATTGAAAGAGAAATCAATTTCTTTTTGCTCTTTTAATACTTCAGCTTGTTCTTTTTTTAAGGTCTGCGCAATAATGTTTTCACACGTTTCAACCGATAACTGTTTTTCTTCAGGGAGCGCCATTAGTTTGCCATCAACTCTGATGATCGGCTCTTCGTCACCAATTAAATGCAAATCGCTGGCGTGAGATTTGATCGCTTTTGAAAAAATTCCTTTTAGCATTGAAACATCATCCATTTGTTCCCTCAAATCGCGTTGCTTTAATTACTTCGTCAATTGTAGTCAAACCAAGCAAAGCCCTCCGGAGGCCATCTTGTCTTAATGTAATCATACCAGATTCAACGGCTACTCTTCTCACTTCTTCGTGGGAGCTCTTGTTTATAATCATATCCATAATTTCATCTGTAACTTCCAAGATCTCATAAAGGGCAATCCGGCCGGAAAATCCCTTTTGGCAATGTTCACACCCTTCCCCGCGATAAAATCTCATAAAACCATCGTTTCCAAGCTCGCTTTTAATTTTGTCCTCAACGGAAGCTGAAACTTCAATTTCCACCTTGCAATGTGTGCAAATTTTTCTAACTAATCTCTGGCATATAACCACTTTAACTGCTGAAGAAATCAAATAAGCTTCGCCCGTAAGATACGAAAGATTGATCAAGGCTTGCGCAGCATCTTTGGAGAACATTCCCGCTAGAACCAGTTTGCCAGACAATGCGCCGTGCAAAACCAGACTCATCTCCTCATGACTTGCAAGTTCGTCAACTGCAACCACCGCAGGAGATTGCTTAAAAATCGCACGAAGCGCTTCTGCATAGCTAAAACCCATCTCGCTTTTTGAAACTACTTGATTCACGCCCTCAAGGATATAGGTCACCTCTTCTTCGAGCGATATAACATCGAGTCCCCTTCCCGACAATTCCTTCATCATTGAAGCAAGGGTTGTCGATCTACCGGACTTTCTCACGCTTGAAGCAACTACCATGCCAAAACCGCTATTCAGCGCTCTTTCAACTTTTTCAAACGAACTCTCGTCTATACCTAAATTTTTAAATTCGGGAATTTCGTCTGAATTTGGTAAAACCTTAAAAGAGAGCCTTTCGCCAAAAATAGTCGGTAGAGACGAGAACAGAATATTACTGGGTCTGTCCTTTGATAAATTGAGTTCGAATCGGCCGGATTGAGGAATGCGAATTTGCTCCAAATTAAGATGTGCAAGAGTCTTGGCTCGCGAGGTGATCTCTTCGAGAAGGATAGAGGGAATAGTCAAAATAGAATGCTTCTCACCGTCAAGAAGCAGTTTTATCGAAATCCTATTTTCAAAAGGTTCTAAAATCAGCTCATCTGCCCCGCGAGAAAGAGCATAAGCTAAAAGTATCTGAAGTAAATTAGTTCCATCGCCGGAAGAAGCGATGTCCTTTATCATTTGAAGATCGACTTTGCCCGTAAAAATTTGTTCTGTTTTGCTATCCTCTTCGATGATTTGCCCTTCAATGCTCGAGTGATCATCTTTAAGCGCCTTGTCGGCTTGGCTTTTAGGCGTAAGCAATATCTCAATTTTATAACCGAGCCGGCGCTCGATTTTATCGAGAGCTTTTTGATTAAGAGCAGAATACTTAACAGGATCAGTCAAGGCAACCTGCAAAATTTTGGAATTTTCTTCAACGTAAAACGGAATAAAGCCGAACTTTTGTTGAAGCTTTTGATCCAGAATGGAATTGGCCTTTTGGTCTATCTCGTGAAGCTCGATAAACGGCACTTCATTAAATTGCGCGTAAGCTCGAATCAGTTCCACATCGGATCCGCCCCGATTCAAAAGGGTTTCGTAAACATCCTCCGGAGAATTTAAATCTGAAAGCGAAGCAATTTCATCAGTAGAAATAATTCCCTGATGTTCCAGGAATTCTATAAACTCTTGTGTTTGATTTATTTTTTCACTCATTTTAATATGAATCGAACGGATTTGACCTTCCCTGGCTGCCCGAATCAGTTGATTTTGGAAGATCACCAAAATTATTAAGTTCTTTAACTACATTTTTCAGTTCATCGACTCCGGTATCGCCAGATAAAAATTCGCTTGGATTAATCTCGATTTTGTTTGGTCTCGAAAATAAAAAGACTGCTGCAATAATTAAAAGAAGTGTCAAAATAAAGCCGGAAATTATTGGTAGAAATTTCTCTTTCATGATTAATTTCCTCCTTCCGGCGAAGCAGTTGTACTTGGCGAAGGTGAACTTTTATACAAATATGGAAATTCAAGTGAATAATCAGCGTTAATTTCTCCACCGTCGCCGGAGGTAAAATTAAGCTCGATGATCTTAGTCGGTCTTAAATTTCTCTTGAGCTTGTCTAGATAACTGATCGTATTTTCAAAAGTGCCGCGAGTTGAAACTGAAACCGCCAAAATGCCATCCTTGGCATCGGCAACTTCCGCTGACGTAACCGACAGTCCGGCATCCGATGCAGCCTGCGAAAGAGCAACAATCGCATCTTCGGCTTTTGGCGCATCGGGAAGCGCAACCGCTAGAAGATCGCTCTCGGCTTTGGCCTGTTTGATAACGTCTGACGCTTTCTGCGCCTCGGCCACTCTAATTAAGCCCATCTCGTACTCCGCTCTCTTCTGGGCAACTTGGTTTGAAAGATCTTTAATGTCATTTATTTTTGGGATTAAAAATAAAATTAAGACAAACAGGGCAACAAACAAAATAAACGTTGCAAAAATAATCGTGAATTTGCCCTGATCATCGGTTTGCATTGGTATTGGCCGTAAGTTTATAAAAGTTGTAATCCACTTGAAGCTTGGCAGTGTAACTGACCGAACCGTCATCGGGATTAACGCTAACTTCTGAAAGCTGCGCCTCTTTGACGCCTTTAGCCAAACCGAGCGCCTTAATAGATTTATTCATCTCGTCAAAATTATCCGCTTTCATTTCGATCGTAACTTCGCTCGATGAGAGCGAAAAATTGGTCCACATTGCCCTTTGATATTGATTTTTTACCAGTTCGCTAAGGAGAGAGGCAAAATCAATTCTTTTTGAAAGAGCGATCTTGAGAGAGGAAACCTGACTTGATAAATATTTTACTTGAGAGGAAGAACCGCTGTATTTGCTAAGCGGCGCATTGACATCGTTTTGAATTTTTTGCTTATAGGCCTCAAGCTCATTTTGTTTACTCTTCAAGTTAGCCATACCCAAAATCAACCCCACGAAAATGGCGAGACTTACTCCGATAATAAAAAAGTAAGCAGAGTACTCGGACTTTTGACCGGCCTCTTCTACACTCTCCTTAACGGACGAAATAACCCTGTTTTGTTCGTCTTCGTACAATCCCCTCCTTTTATCGGCAAATCTCAAAACCAAACTTGACCGATTAAATCTAATTAAATTCTACCATATTATTCGGTCCAGAGTAAAACAAGCAACTTTGCAAATTGAGATCTATCTAATGCGAAGCCTGTGTCGATGAGAGCGAATTTTTCTCGAAGCCCTGTTGTCGTGGTGAAGCAGGAAATAACAGATTATAATTATCAACACGAGCTCGACAGCCGCTAGAGTGTAGAACAACGTCGCTGGCATATTGCCCAGTGAGGAGTAGCCCAGAACATAAGTTGCACCCCCTGCCACCGCAGAGAGCAAAGCAACAAAAACGAACTCCGGCAGAAACAATATGGCAAGAGCTGCCGCAGCTGGCACGAGCAAAAGATAGTACGGATTGAGATCGTGACCGGTTGTCGCTTCACCTTGAACTTCTCCTATAACGGTAGCAGTCGCACTTGGAGAAACAGTTGCCGATGGAGACGCAGCTGGAGTTGCAGTTGGCGAGACAAACGTAGTTAAAGTTAGCCCCGTAACACCTAGGGTGGGTTCTGCTTCTTCTGTTCCAAAAACAAAATCAAACGACATCGTTTGATTTTGAAGATCGTTCTCACTTTCCTCCACAAAACGCGCTTGAAGATCAACCGAAACGGTATTGCCGGGTGCAATTGAAGAAACCACCGTCTCGCTTTGATTTTCGAGGTTAGCAAGTTCAATAACTGTTTTCGAGAAAATCTGCGAGCTGTCGTAAACCGGTTCGATATAAATACTGCTGGCCATATCTCCCGAGACATTTTGAGTAGCTAAAGCAAATGAGTGAGCGACAGTACCATTATTTGTAACCGTTAGTGTTTTCCCTACCGTCCCTCCCGGGGAAAATTTTATTTCGCTAAAGACCGGTCCGTCCCCGTCATAGGAAATGCTAAGCGGTCCGGCCGTAAGAGATGCGGCCGATACCGTCGAGACTAGGGCGAGCGAAACGATTACCAACAACGAAAGTAAAAAAATAGCCTTAGACATTAGGACCTCCCGGGGTTACATTTATTCCTGATCGAATCTGAAAGTCCGTAGCGTCGTTATCTGTATCATTTCCGTTTGGTATTCTGGCAATTGATTCCCCGCTCGAAGGAACAGGCGCATAAACCGAACCATATTCCACCCTATCGATGGAAACACCTGAATTTTTTAACTCTAACGCATCCTGATCATCATTCAAAGCATAACTAAAATCTACCGTTCTGTAGAGTACAAGATAACCACTCGGAGGAATATTGTATCCGTCCAAGCTCTGCGAGTGAACTATGCTATATTCATCATTGATCGTATAACCGTCAAGGGATAAGGCTCCACCGCTGTGATATAGCTCAATCCATTCAGAACCAGCGCTTGAAATTTCATTTATAACCAAGCTCGACGGTGTCGGTGTTGCAGTAGGTGTTACCGTCCAAGTTCCAGCCGTAAAAGTATTATTAGTTGTCGAAACACTGTCGGAATAATAAGCTCCTGTGAACGAAACAGCGATAAATATAAAAACTGCTGGGAAATAAAAATGTCTAAGTTTTTTTAATATTTTTTCCATTTTTTTCCTTCTTTAATTTCTTGTTGTTTTTTCTTCTGTTTTTAATAATTTTAGTTGCTTCTTTTTTGATCTTGTTGATTTCTTCGTAAATTATTATTACCGCCGGCACAATGATTATTATCAGAAGTCCCGGCAGGGTTTTGACATAGCCAATCACATAACCAAGCAAAGCGATCGAATAAAATTGCTTGCCTATGACTCTATTTTCGGAAATTCTTTCAAAATCCGGTTCTTCGTTCGCATCACCTTTTGTAATATAAACATTCCCAGAATCGCTTGTTTCAATGCTATATAGTCTGTGAGTCGTAAAATCATTTTTCTTTTGTTCTGACTTAAATGTAATGATGTTATCAACCTTATATTCGCTAACCGGTTTCACGACAACGAGCGCTCCCGTTGGAATCGTCGGCTCCATCGATCCGGACATAACCGCCAAAATCCGATAGTTGTTCTTAATAGGCAGAATCGAAACAACGATTAAAAGACCGGTTAATATAAAAAGAATCAGGATAGTATTTATAACTATCGTCCAGATCTTGGAAGCGGTTGATTTCTTCGATTTTTTTCCAGCCATAATAATTCAGCACCTCTTTCCCCGACCTCAAATAAGCGTCGGGGTTGTGAAGCTGAATTATTGTCCGGTCGTTTGTGCAAGCTCGAAGGTCATATCGAGTTGCATCGTATCATTCTGGGCCAAGTTGTCCGAAGGTGTGCTCCACCAGTTCAAAACAACTTTCAATTTTGTATTTGCTCCCGCATTAACTGGTTTGTTGGTATCATAGTTTCCGGCAATTGCATTTGCCATGCCATTGTAAACATATACGTCTCCAACACTATAATATCCATCACCGTCATTGTCCCAGTAAATCGTTAGCCCGAGAACGCTGCTTAGTTCACCCTCACCTACGCCAGGATTACCACAAGTCGTGTCACCTGGAGTTTCAGGGTCCTCGCAGCCATTTTCCGTATCAGTAATTACAATGTTTTCGATGTCTAGAAAACCATTGATCGAACCAACGTTAGCTAGAGTGTATGATCCTGTTGGCTGGCTACCAGGCTTTAGATTTGAAGCTGTAAACTTAACAACATTGGTGTTTACACCATCGACATTAAGATCTAACGTTCCGGCAGTAAAGGTATTGCCATTTGAAGTTTCAGTATCACTAAAGTAAGCACCGGTAGCACCGACTGCAAGAGCGGCGACGGCTACAATCACGATTAAGCTTTTTGCTATTTTTATCATTTTCTTTTCCTTTCTTTTTTCTATTTTGCCCAAATCTCGACCTCGTTGCGGGGTTTCCCCCAATTTAGACAAAAATAAGCGCGAAAAAATCGCGCTCTTATTTAATACCTATATATATTTTGTAATCCATTGTTATACTCCCGCATTACTAAACTAAACAGATTAAACGAAACTATTACAAAATCGTATCAGCTAATATTTACCTGTCAAGTACTATATAAAATCTGCCGATCGTCAATACTTATATAAGTCATTTTTACAATCCAAAAAACTTTCTTAATTTAGAATCGTTTTCCGTTTCACAAATTTTTGCCTTGAAAAAAGTTACATATTTTTCTATTTCTAATTCTGCCCTAAGCGAAGAAAGTTCCTCAAGCTCCGCAAACGGAGAGATAAAAACGCTGTTTTGCAACCTTATGAAACCCATCCGCTTAATAGCCGAACGAAAAATTTCCCGTTTCCTTCTTTGGTCTTCCGGAATATCGAAAGAAGCTATCACCCACTGGCCATCCCACTTTTTCTTGTCCCACTTTATTTTCTTTAGTTCTTTTTCTTTGTGAATCTTCTCTAGCGCTTTTGGAGAAATCAAAAATTGATTATTATTAACTTTCTTTATATAGCCGTTTGCCTGAAGTCCTTGAAAGGCTGAATAATATTGCTTATCCAATATCTTGAGATTTCTTTTCAACTGACTAACGGATCCGCTACTCAACAACAAAACATCAAGTTGATCAGCTGTAAATTCAGCCATCTCGGCTAGGGCAAAAAGCAACCTTGAAGCAATCGATTTCCTCTTCGGCATATATCTAATTATATAACAAATGACGATCGGTGTAATTTATATAGTAACCAATCAAAAAAAGCCTGTTGCACGCTGATGAGATATTAAAAAACAAGACCTTCACTCGCTGGATGGAGTCTAAGAGATTAAGATGACATCATAGAAAGCGTTTCATAGTGGCTGTTTTATTCTAATTTTTAATAAGATTGGTAGAACAAATACTCGAACCAAAGCTGGGGGTTGGATTTTTCCGGTCCGCTTTGACGAGCCGGCTCTTTGTCTTCTTCGGGTTTCTTTTCTTCGGGAACGTCTACGTTGATCACTTTTTCTCCGGGCATTTTTAGTCCCAATTTCTTTCTGGCCTCAAGTTCTTGAAATGCCGAAGTTTGATAATAGGCGATCAAAACCTCTAACTCCTGCTGCTCCTGCTTGGTCTGCTCGAGCGTTTTATTTAACTCGGCGATTTTTTTGTTGGTTTGATAATTCACAAAAATCGCTTGATAGAGCAAAAAACCCAAATAAAGAACTACCAGCAAAACCACTATCGGGGCTAGAAAGTATCTCTTTTGAATCGGTCTATCTTCGCCTATGGTTGTCATTGCTTAGATTATAGCAATGAAATCAACATTATTACCAGCGAAGCTGCTGACCTGGTCCTTCGTCTTCATCGTCAGAGTCGCCAGAGGATTTGCTTTCCTCAATTATATGAGAAACGTTTTCAGTAGCGGAATTTTCGGTTATCTCTTTTTCTATTTTGGATAGATCAAATTCTTCAACTTCTTTTTTTTGTTTTGAAAGATTAAGGTAGGCAAATCCATAATATCCCGCTGAAGCGATTGAAAAAGAAAGTATTATAAAACCGATTAAAATAAGCCATGGGATATAGTTGGAGCTGGTCCGCTCATCCGAAGATGAAGAAATTCTGCCGGCGCTGGCAAGCTCTTCTTTATCGCTGCTGTCGATATTGTTAGATACGCTTCCGCTTACTTTGTAGTCAGTTTCAACGTAGGCTTGCGCGATTTTCACTGGCTTTGGTTTTTCGCAAACTGAAATACTACCGAGAAGATACTCTCTCGTATTGCCAAATATGTCCTTAACTACCAGATAGAAATCATGATTCCCGGCCACAAGATCGTCGATAACAAATGAAAAATTACCGTCCCCGTCAGCAGTTGTTTGAACTTGATTTTCGTCAAATTTGAGAGTTAATTCGACTTCCGGCTCGGTTTTGCCTGACAGGGTTAAAGTGTCTCCAACATAAAGAGTTTCCGGTATATCGCCAATTTCCACATCAGGCGCTACCAAATCGACACTGAAGACACACTCTTTGATCGTTTTATTTCCAGATAGATCAGTTGCTATCATTTTTAAGCGGTGTGAGCCGTTGCTAAGATCTGATAAAACTAGCTTGCTTAATAGTTTTCCGTCGAGATAAACTTTTATCGAATCATATTCTGATGCTTGATGTTTTATGTTGATCGTGCCAGGGCCATAAACCTTGGATTGGGGAGAGATGATCTGCAGACGCGGAGAGTTTCCATCGATTACAAAACCGATAGAAATATCATCTTGATTTATTAAAATTTGATTGCCGGCGAAATCCTCTAATTCGATATCCGTAATAGTGATTTTAGTATCAATTTCCCCATCGCCTTCTCGAATTATATAACTTGATCCAAAATTCGACCCACTTTTGACCCAAGTTAATTCACGATCGTTAAACTTACTCTTTACTGAAGAGATAGAGATATCAGACGGAGTAAATACTAGATCCAATGAATCTCCCACCTTAAGATTCGCGGTATTTGCAGAAGTAAAAACACCATTTGGTAAGGTAAAGTCAGAAGTCAGCGTAGTAGTAAATAATTCTTCATAATTTACCCCATCAAAGCTCTTGACTGCTATTTGATGATCGCCTTCTTCATAGCCGGAGCAAGTATTTAAAAGGGTTTTTAGCTCGGCAAGAGATGAGGTTTTACTCGAAAGCGTGTAACTCAACCCGTTATCCCAAACTCTGCTATCAATAGCGATCGGGCAAGAACCCAAATACAAACCAACCGAGTCCACTATCGAACCATTCTCGAATTTTACATTTACTCTAAAGCCGGTATTGGTTAGATTAAGATACCCTTCTTGGGCAATTCCATCTTGGGGTAATATCTCGATCTGCGCTGAAGTCAAGCTCTGCGCCTTTGCAGAATAAGGATACAGCAAAATCGCAAATGTTAGGGCAAATAGTGATAAAATTAATTTTCTATTCATATTTTTTGAAAAAAAATGGCCCCAATAGAATCCATCTGTGGGGCCATAGCCGATGCCATAGCTTCGCGCTTAATGTAACATCGATATTTTATTTGTCAAGATCAAAAAAGAATACGAGATCCCCAAGCAGGATCCCGTATTCTTTTTGAAAATTTATAACTAATTCGCCGCTTCATTTCCCCTCCTTATTTTTTATTTTGAAGCAAACAACTGGACGAAAACTATGGTGTTTTTTCCATCAAGTACTCCTTCCTTTTGTACTAAGGCATAATCTTCATATTTGTCAGATACAATGTTCTTTAGATGGGATGGGCTATTTTTCCAACCTTCGAATGCATCGTTAATATTGCTAAAATCAACCGCTAGGTTTTCACCGGCATACTTATAGGAGTAACCCTCGGTTAAAATAAAGTTCCAGGCCTTAGCTCCGTCAGGAGCAGTATGGGCAAAATAATCTTTATTAAAAATATCCTCGGCTTTGTCTAGAGCAGCTTTTTCAAGATCACCATTCCAATTAAGAGGTTTAATACCGACAGACCCCCTCTCTTTATTAACCAATTCAAGTGAATAATTTGAATTAGAAGACAAAACAACCTGATCACTCGCATTAATATTATATTTATAAATCAAAAGAGTAGAAACAACGGCTGTATAGAGCGAAAAAACGCTAACTAGTGCAATTTTGGCTGTTTTGTTCATTTCCCCTCCTACTTGTCGTTCGTAATGTTACTATAACTATTATATAACATTATTTTGTGTTTGTCAAGTCACGAACGTCAATCAGCTCGTTATTCTATTGACATTTCATTCTTTCCGTGGTATCATTTTCCTACGGCCGTAAAAAAAAAAAAAACGAAAAACAAAAAAATGGCCGCACAAGGGCTTGCCGCAAGGCAAGCCCTTCAAATATTTAAACCTTGAAAAACTTTCTTTTAGCCCATATAATAAAACATGTCCGGCCTGTAGCTCATTGGTAGAGCGACGCTCTTATAAGGCGTATGTAGATGGTTCGATTCCATCCAGGCCGACCAAAGCTAAAATGGCTCGAAAGAGCCAATTTTTAATTTATTGGAGGTAGAATGAAATCGAAGGCCGGAGCTTAACGAAGCGAGACCAGGCCCGAGGGTTTCGCCAGCAGGCGAAGACCGCAGGGCAATTCCACCCAGGCCGACCAGAACAATACTTGATTCAAAAATTAGTTATTTTCAAAGGCATAATGTTTGCACTCAGAGCTAAATAAGCTATTATTATAGTGATGAAGGCAGAGATAGAGCAAGAAGAATCGGTTTCAAAGCAGCCAAAAAAGCCAATAATAAAGAATAGCACTAAGAAAAGGAAGTGGCTTTTTTTTGCAATTGCCACACCTATTGCATTCATCGTTTTGGCCTACGGACTTACTACTTACGCAGCTCAAGCCTATACGCTTCCTTTTGTTAAGTATCGGGGAGTGGATATGGGATTAAAAACCTTTCCCGAGATTACAAAAGCGGTTTTAGAATCTGACAAGGATTTAAAAGAAGAAAAGATTAAGATCAGCTTAGATGGGAAAGACGAAGAAGCCAAACTCGGGGATTTGAGAGTTTCTATCCAATCCAGCAAAACAGCTGACGCTATTTTCAACTTCGGCAAAAAATCTCTCTTCGTTTCAGTCCCGACTCCTTCTTATTTTAAGGACATCATAACCAACGAAACCGACGCTCCTGTTGAGATGCAAAAATCAACCGAAACGGAGAATAAACTCATGGAGATGTTTGATAATTCAAAAAAAGATCCTGTTGACCCAACACTCACAGTTGAAAATGGCCAGCTAGTAATTACCGATGAAGAGCCGGGAAATAAAATCGATGTAAATGATTTTCTCTCGAAGTTGAAAATTGAGATCAATTCCAGGGTGAGGTCCAAGGTCATACTCACAAGAGTTGATACTAAAAGTAAATTCTACAAAAGCGATCTCGATCCATACAAGCAAAGCATTGAAGATCTGATTAACAGAAGGATTTATCTTTCCTCTGATTATAAAACCCTTCGGCTTTCCCAAGAGGATTTGGCCGGTTTCGTTGATTTAGAGAGAACGATTTTAAATCAAAAATTTACTATTTCCGATCAAGCTATGGAGAATTACCTCAACTCTGTCTCTCGATATTTTAATATAAGCGGAAGGCACAAAAAAATCTCAACAGTTGATAACGCTGTTCTAGATGAAGGCACGGAAGGCAGAATGCTTGATATAACGGCAAGTCTTAATAACCTGAAGCGGGCAATCGAGGAAAATACGCAAGCTGTAGCTCTTGAGATTACCACCTCGCCAATAGAGGAAGAATATATTTCTCCCGGGTATAACCCCGGAAAATATCCCGGTAAATACATCGAGGTTAATTTATCCGACCAGATGCTTTATACTTTTGAAGGAACTCAACTTTTGGGAAGTTATAAGGTTTCAACTGGAAAATGGTCGATGCCGACTCCCGAAGGCGAATTTTCAATCAACAGCAAAAACGATCGCGCCTATAGCCAAGATTACGATCTTTATATGCCATATTGGATGTCTTTTATAGGGAGTGAATACGGTATTCATGAACTTCCGGAATGGGCGGATGGAACTAAGGAGGGAGAGGCGCACTTAGGTACGCCTGTGTCGCACGGCTGTATTAGACTAGGACGCGGATCGGCCCTGGAAGTATATAGTTGGGCCGAGATTGGAATTCCAGTTTATGTTCATTTATAATATATAACTTGTTATATATCTAACTGATATAGAAAAAGACCCTTAAAGGGTCCTTTTCTACTTTTACGGCTAAATTATTTTTTTGGCTTTTCGGATTTTTTCTCTGACTTTTTGATTGCTAATTTTTTCGACTTTTTCTCCTGGACCTTTGGGAATTTGATCTCTAGCACTCCATCTGTAAACTCCGCTTCAGCCTTTGAAGAATCAACGTAGCTAGGCAATGAAACCATTCTGGAGAACGAACCGAACGAACTCTCCATGTGATAATAATCTTCTCGCTTGGTTTCGACTTTGTGTTTTCGCTCACCCCTTATTACAAGCTTATCGTTCTCGATTTCAACCTCGACATCCTCTTCTCGAACTCCCGGCAAATCAGCCTCAACTATTAGACTCTTTTCTGTTTCTCTGATTGAGACTGAAGGGTGAAACACCCCCGCTGCTCGAACGTTTGGTTCATCGAAGAACCTGTCCATCGTCTCGCGCATCGACATAATTTCGCGAAGCGGAGACCACGGCATCAAATCTCTATTCATAGTTCCTCCGTTTCCCTCGCCCTCGGGCGAATTATTATTATTTCCACTTTGTCCACTATCATCGTTCTCTTCTGATCTAAAAATAAATTCGACGGGCATTTCGAACAATCTCGATACTCTGATAGCCAAAGCGACCGACGGAACGCAACGTCCGCTCTCAAGAGAGATAACTGATTGCCTCGATATACCCAATAGGTCTGCTAGGTCACCCTGGGTTGTATTTGTTCTCTCGCGATATTTTCGCAAATAACTGGCAATTTCTTTCCTAACCATACCTAAATTGTAAAGTATTCTTTACATTGTGTCAAGCACAAAGAAACTACTAATTCACTAATCTATCTAAAGTACGAAATTACAAATAGTACGAATTTGTAAGATTAGTAATTTCGTAATTTTGGTCAATTCGTAATTAGTAGACTTTACAGCTTCGTCAAACCTAGATCTAATCGTCCGATATCGGCAACGGAAGTGATTTTAACCAGTTCGGTGCGAACGCTCTTATACCCCGGGCGAGAAATATCAAGACGATATTCGCCGGGATCAAGATTGGCTTGGAATTTACCATCCTCACCGCTTACAACAGTTGTCTTTAAACGGTTATATTTATCAAGCACTCTGATCATAGCCAGTGGAACAGGCGTACCTTGCTGGTCTCTGACAAGCCCGTAGGCACGCCTCTTGAGCATATTCCTAATCTCCCAAGCCCACATCAGCACGTAAAGCACCGCCAGAATATAATGCAATATTTTATGTTCAGAAAATAACAAATAAGCCGTCGCGAGCGTACCCAAAATCATGAGTGGCAACCTGATGATTTGGAAAAATCTTGAAATATTTGAAAGAACCCTAAGTTCTACGAGATCAAACGTACTAATCTCAACTCGATCAAGCGGTATGCTAAAATTTACTTGAGCCTTTTCAATTCCATCCCCATCTACCTTAAAGTTTCCACCTTTATATAGGTTGGCATAGCGACCGTCTGTCTGGCCCGTAATAAGCCTTGTCGGAAAATCATAACCGGTTTTTGAGACCGTTAGAGAATATGCTCCAGCAGGCATTATAAAGCCAAATTGGCCGGCGGCATTAGTCCTAACAGATGCTCTAAGTTTGCCACCAGGTTCCGAAAAAACTCTAACCAGTACTTTTTCGATCGGACGCTTGTTCGAGCTGTCATAAACCACTCCCCAAGCATGCCTTCCACCCGGCCACCCAGCCGCCGGAATGACTCCGCCTAAAGACGCAGGCAATCCCGACGCAGACCAAATAGGCGCCGAAATAAGGTTAAACAATCCACTCAAAATACGAGAAAGCCAAGGAAGAGCAGACAAAACGGTTAGCAAGTAGCCAAGAAGAGTTGCTAGGAGCGTACCGAGTACAATAAGAGGAAGAGCTCTTTTTGATGAAGCAGTAAATCCGATCCCGACCCCCTCCGGACCCCCTGCTCCGGCCTCATCCTCACCACCTCCCCGACCTTTTGGAATTTCGAGCGGCACTTTCCCACAACTTTTTAACTTACTAGCATCGGTAAAGTCCATTACATCACCAGAGTTATTAGGACCGGCATAAGACGAATATTCTGCATTTGAGTCAAAGACAAAGCTATCGCCAAGATCTCGCCCGCCGGTGGGAATATAGAGACCAGGTGCCTCTGGAGTAGCTACATAATGCCTATTGTCGGCAGCGTAAACTAAAATCTTTACTCCCTGAAGATCCGCAACCATCTCATCGGGGATAGCGACACAATGACATCCCTTCAGAAACTTCATCCAATTCCAAACTGTTCTGGATGTGGCTATATCCTTCACCGGAACGGGCAAATCCTCAATCACCGCTCCAGGAAGTGGATCAAAATCGTGCTCTATTCTTTTATAAACCGATCCTCCATCCGTAGACATATAGATGTCAAAGACCGGAGAATCTGTATATCCTCTAAAATCTGTTAATTTGCCCGACATCAAATCATGATAATCCTTGAGAGTTGTTAGACCACCCCCTCCGATAAAAGTACGCGAATAGTAAAAGGTTGCCTCAACGCCAGGACCGGTAATGGGTGTTTGAGTAGGTTTTGGAGTAACCGAAGGCGCAGGACTTGGAATAGGCGTAGGCGTTGGAGAAGGACTTGGAGTAGCGATTGGTGATATGGAGGGACTTGGGGTCGGAGTGGGTGATAATCCGCTATCTATTATAATTAACTCTCCTGATGAGTTTGCACTGACCGTGCCATGCTCAACAAAAACTCTTGGAATAGCCTGGCCGCCTATTTCAGATATAGTGTAGTCGCTTACACTTGACTGTCCGTATTGCCATGAAACTTCTTTACTTGTCGCAGTTTTTGATAAATTAATAAATTTCTTCCCAATATTTGGGTCGGATGGATCTCCGCATGTAGCTATGATGTCAGCTAAGACAATTGAGTCAGTGTCTGGACAGTTTTTCCAGAAATAATAATTGTATGAATCCTTAGAATTATTAGACTGCGTCAGAGCGTTTAGATTAACTGTTTCACCTCTTTGAGCCGGCGAAGGAGTCAATGTTAGATTGACTGTAAGAGTGTCTGGGAGTTTCACTTCGGGAATATCGATTTCTGTATTTGCGACAGCTTGAATCTTCTGCCTTTCAGCTAGTACAAACGGATGCCTAAGTCCTGCAAGCGCGTAACTCGTTGATGTTTTTGCCATAGTTTCGTTTTCTGTAGCAATTAGAATAGTGCCTTTCGCCCCATCGCTTGGATTACCGCAAATCGATTCCAGCTTCGAGTAATCTTGAGTATTCGGCTGACAATCCCACCAAATTTTATAAATTGTCTGACCAGTAGCACTTCCGGAAATATTTGTCAAAATATCAACTTTTGCAGGTAAAGTATTGTCTGGAGAAGTTCTAACCGCGCCGAGCGAAACGTTGAGAGTCGGAATCGGAATTTCGTTTATCACTATTTGCGATCTTGCTTCTTGAGGATCGGCCGATCCCCTTTCTACAACCACCTTGGGATGAAATGTGCCCGCCTGGATATAGTCATGAGTGACAATTCTTTGATTTGAATTTTCAGTATATTTGGCGCCTTTAGAACTGTCATTAGGACTACCACATGAATTAGTCAGATCCGTAATATTGGTTCCAGCTACGTTACAATCCCACCAGAAAGTATAATTAACAGATCCCGTGGCCGTTCCTCCTGCCGAGGCAGTCAAAGTGGCCGGCTTCGCCGCCCCTTCGGCCGTTGTTGGATTAACGATGAGTCCAGCCGTTAGAGTGGGTTTTACTACCTTCAAAGTTGCCGAGGATGTTTTGGTCAAACCTGCATGTATAACCAAGGCCTTAGGATAAAAAGTCCCGGCGATTGAATAGATATGACTTGCTTTGAAACTTGTCACCGAGGCGGGTTGGTCTAAAGTAACACTTCCGATAAATGGGTTGGAGGGATCTCCGCAAATATACTTCATTGTATCGAGGTCGTCAGATATTGGCTTGTCGCAATTCCACCAGAAGTAGTATGAATAGTCTCCTTTTGCATTAGAGGATGCGGTTGCGTTTAAATCGACAGATTGGCCTGGGGATGATTCGGCTGGCGATATATTTAAGTCCAAACCGAGAGTCGGTGCAGGCGTTGGCGAGGAGCTAGGTGAAGGCGAAGGCGATGGTGAGGGTGAGGGGGAAGGGCTAGATGTGAGACTAGGTTCAACGCTCGGTGATGGCGAGAAGCTAGGCGCTACAAACTCATTAACCTCTAGCGAAGCACTCTTTTCCGCACTGGCGTTCCCTTGTTCAATAATGACTTTTGGATTATATGTGCCCGCTTGATTGTACAGGTACTGCACGGATTTTATAACCGTCGAGGCGGGTAAATTATCAAACTTCGCGCCCTTTGACGCATCGGTTGGATCACCGCAAGCCGCTACAGTCTGAGCATAATTAGCCACGCTCGAATTACAGTTCCACCAGAACGAATAATTCATTGTGTCGGTAACGTTGTTAGTATTGCCAGTCGCTGTTAAAGTAACCTGCTTTGACGTATCGGAGGGATTGGGATTGAGCGTAAGATTTGGCGTTATTGTTGTGGGAGGCCTCGCGACGGTTATCTGCATCCTGTTTTCAACAATTAGATTTCCTTGATTAATAATGACCTTAGGCGTGTAAGAGCCAGCAGTATTATAGGTACACGTTTGAGCCATCGTCACATAGGAGGCAATTTGATTGAGTATCTGCTCATACGGCCTAATCTTATTCATATATATACCATCGTCGGATCTATCACAGAAGAAATAATAGTTATACTGTCCGGTATTGTTAGCACTGATAGCATAGGCTGTATATTTTTGGGAATATGGCGCCACTCCGCCAGATCCGCCAGCAATAAGAGCAGAAAGAGACGGAGATGCTGTAGGAGAAGGAGTGACAGAAGCTCCGGCCGTTGCAGTTGGGGTTGGACAAGAACCGATAATACTTAAACTAAAATCAGAACAGACGGTCAAAGTTGCCGTTTTGCATGTAACAAGACTTGTCGGAGACTGGGAGCCACTGCCATAACCCAAGCAAAGATGTTCCTTATATGTCCCCGGTTTTGTAATGCGTACACTAATCGATGGTTGGTTAAATGCAACAGTCGAAAAAGAATACGGCCCTTGTGTGGTTTGGTAGCCATTATCACTATAAGAAGCGGCGATTTTTCCTCCGCAACTAGCATTTAGCGAATTGATATCTCCGCCGGTGGAGCCAGCTACAAAAGAATTGCAATTATGCCATAAGAACCAATATATTCCGTTTGCCGGAGATGGAATCGAGATTTGATCGTCCGGGCTAGACATTCCGGGTCGAAAGTCAATCCTCTGCGCCCATAAAACATCTATATCACAATGCTGTCCCGTAGTTCGACATGCTTCTGCATCGTACCACCTAGTAGTAGATTTGGTGAGACCGCCATAAATATCCATCCAAGTGGGCGTTTTACCAGATAAAGAATAAGAGGCGGCAAAAACCTTATCGGAATGTAAACCGATCGTTAAATAAAGAGATAGGCATGCCAATAAGACTAAACCTAACATCGAGACCCATTTAGCCCTTGGTTTGAAAATTCCCCCTTTTGTCATTTTTCTAAACATATACATATATTAATATTGACTTGGTATTTATGGAACATAAATGGCATTTCTCGGTTGCGGGGCATCCATACATCCGCACCAATCCCCGATACAGATAAACGTCCCATAATTACATACCGTAGACGTTGCCGATGGGGTGGGAGTATATGACGGGGTTGAGGTTGGAGTTGAACTTGGCGTAGGCGTTGCAGTTACCGTACCTCCGCCATAAACAAAAGAGTTTTCGTCCGAGTATAAGCTCCAGACTTCGTGTTGATCCTGATAGCGAACTTTCCAGTAGTAAGTCGTTCCGGAGGTAAAAGTTGCTCCGGCAATTGTAATAGTAGTCAAGTTGGC